>JAEEGK010004617.1_pt1 | contig 33681 bp, 26 predicted proteins | sample 8958771 | NCBI WGS metagenome assembly JAEEGK01 (sample SAMN16246547, study PRJNA631951) | gut metagenome | biome: gut microbiome; feature: rumen; material: SC-attached | host: Bos | place: Iran: Karaj | collected 2018-10 | reverse complement strand
AATATAGAGTTTTCCAAGGACGGAAAATATATGCAGGATCAATTGAGCCGGCAAGAATACCGGACTCTCACTCCCCTGGTCCAAATTGCATCCTTTCAGAAAGATGGGATCAATTGAGCCGGCAAGAATACCGGACTCTCACATTAAATATTATCCCAATATATTCATTCTCAGTAAGGGATCAATTGAGCCGGCAAGAATACCGGACTCTCACGCCAACTTCTAACCGATTTAGGCGTTCGTGAAGAAAAGGATCAATTGAGCCGGCAAGAATACCGGACTCTCACCTTAAAACAATATCTTCCCAACCACAAGAGAATAGCAGGGACGGATCAATTGAGCCGGCAAGAATACCGGACTCTCACGTCAGTAACTTTGGCCCATCTGAGATGAGCCGCTATGGATCAATTGAGCCGGCAAGAATACCGGACTCTCACCCAAACTCTCATTTTCCACCCCATTCAAAAATTTCAAGGATCAATTGAGCCGGCAAGAATACCGGACTCTCACTCAGTTATAAAGCAGCATGCTACAGGGATGACAACGGATCAATTGAGCCGGCAAGAATACCGGACTCTCACTGGAATAACGAATAAGCTCTTTGCTGATATCTGAAGAGGGATCAATTGAGCCGGCAAGAATACCGGACTCTCACGTTATCGTTCTTAAATTCGGTCAGCAGATCATCGATCGGATCAATTGAGCCGGCAAGAATACCGGACTCTCACTACTTCCATTGATGTATCTCAGCTCTGTTCAAGTTTCAAGGATCAATTGAGCCGGCAAGAATACCGGACTCTCACTAATCAAACAGCCTGAGAAATAAGCCTAGATTTGGCAGAGGATCAATTGAGCCGGCAAGAATACCGGACTCTCACGAAAGAAGAAGAATGTGTAAAAGCAATTATTGAAACACGGATCAATTGAGCCGGCAAGAATACCGGACTCTCACTGACATGCAAACTCGTCATGAACAGTGAAATAAATATCAAAGATCAATTGAGCCGGCAAGAATACCGGACTCTCACAGCTGGGTTAAAGGTAGCAAAGGACCTTACCTTAGCAGAAGATCAATTGAGCCGGCAAGAATACCGGACTCTCACCGTCCGGCGTATGATACCTACTGGAAGATATACAACGAGATCAATTGAGCCGGCAAGAATACCGGACTCTCACTTTGCATAACGGTTTCAACAAAATACTGCATGACCTTAGATCAATTGAGCCGGCAAGAATACCGGACTCTCACGTTAATGGGTTTAAGCAGAGAATGCAGGAACTCTCAGATGCAAGATCAATTGAGCCGGCAAGAATACCGGACTCTCACTAGAATAGAATAGAATAGAATAGAATATAGAATAGAAGAGATCAATTGAGCCGGCAAGAATACCGGACTCTCACAGGGTACCTTTTCCGCCTAGTAATATCAAGGCTTCAGACCCCCCTTTTGCGAGCGAGAACACAATAATTTTCATTTTTGGATCTTTTGCCTGTTTTTTACGATTTTTGTAATTTAAAAATACCTGTAAAAACAACATGTTATCCCTCGCGAGCGAGAATAGTGATCTGTGTCACATAATTTAAGATAATTTGATCTACTTCACAATTTAACTGTTCATTTTTTAATCAATGAGTTTCATTTGAATCCGTTAGCTTTATATAAGCTTCCCTGTATTCATGTGTGAGGTCGTTAATCTGTTATTCAAAGATGCTGGTTTTCCATTCATATCTTTTTGTATAAGAATCGTAACTCATTGAAATAAAAAGAATTTACACCTTTTTTAAGTTAGTTTTATTTGAGTAAATATCTTACATAATATATACTAAAATACTGAAAACAACAAATGAGGCAAAACACTCAGACGAAATCATAGCTAAAATCATTTATCGAAGAATGATGATATCTACGTTCTCAAAAGAAAGACTGTAATGTACAGGCCAAGCTGCAATGTGCATTAGTGTTGTAACCTGTTCTCTATTTTTACAGGATCACTATTATTTAGGTCTGTTAAGGAATAGTGTTGATCTGGAACCAGAATGATACATACACAAAGTTATCTGTCTAAAACTTTTACTTTTTTAAGTTCAAAAATAAATTCTTTATGAAATGTATTGAGTTTATGTGTTATCGACACTTTTTTTGATCAGAGCTTTACAAAAACGTAAACAGGTAGCTGCAAAGCAGTAAAAGCCGGAGTTCCACCTGCGAAATGCCGTATCGATTTTTATAGTGAACGACATAAATAACTTTACTCCGAATAACTGATTTATTTATGTTATACTGCACTAGGAGGTGCGGTATATATGAATAATAGAAAGTATAAAACTAATCCGGAAATTCTGCTTAATCAAGGTAAAGCCATTATGTCGTCAAACGATGAATCTCGCTTTCATTTTCGTGTGTTTGCTGTAAATCTTGTTCTTTCCGGGTTTTCGGCAGCAGAAATCGGAAAGATGGCCGGTGTTAGCAAAGTTGCTGTTACCAGTTGGGTAAAAGCCGTAGACGAATACGGTTTTGACGCATTGAGGCCCAAAGGCCGTTCTGGTCGCCCTTCGAAACTGACCGAAGAACAATTAAAGGAATTTGATTCGGTCTTACAGTCTGATCCGAGCACTTATGGATTTAAGCTATGGGACGGGCCAAGTTTGTCTACGTATATCAACAACAGATACCATGTTTCTTTGAGTGTTAGACAATGTCAGCGCCTGTTTCATGAGCTTGGTTATTCTCTTATCAGACCTCAGCCATATCCATCAAAGGGATATGAAAATACCGAAGACCGCAACACCTTTAAAAAAAACGATCCGAAATAGAAGCCGATGACGAACTGATTCTTGTTTACCAGGATGAAGTCCACTTTCAAATTCAAACAACAGTTACTGCGGCGTGGTTTAAAAAGGGGAGTGCTCCCACCTAAAATCGTTTCCAGGAAGATTCAAGACCTCCTATAGCGGCTTTATAATTTCTGAAACCGGGGAGCTGTTTGTTGCAACTCCCGAAAAATTCAATTACGAAACTACCATTGATTCTATCCGCGCTTTTCTTAAGGCTAAGCCTGTTCCAGAGGGCAAGCGCTACGCACTGGTTATGGATAACGCGCCCTGGCATAAGAAAACCATGCGTTTGGTGTCGGAAGAATCTCGATCAGAATATGCAGATATTCGAGAAAAAGTCGAGTTTGTAAAACTACCTCCTTACTCACCAGATTTGAATCCGATCGAACAAGTTTGGAGAATTACTTGCAAGGAGAACACTCACAACGTATTCTTCTCAGCGCTATCAAAACTCAAGGAGACTGTTGATAATGCCTTTAAGGCTTGGTTCAACCCAAATGAGCAGCTGAAGGCGCTTTGCAGCTTTAAGTAAAGTTATTTTTGTCGTTTACTATAAATCATGAGAGGATACAGTAAACTCCCGCTGAGACTCCGCACTGCTGAAGTCGCGGGATTCTTGCTTAACAGACCACTGCATGGCGAACAGCGTCTAACACGATCGCCTAAGAAACTGCTCACTCCGGCTTTTCAGTACAGGCTTAATTCCGAATGTCCTGATTTATTTGCCAGTTCAGACTGCTGGCGGAAATGTACTATAATATACCCCGTATGTTAATCTGTACACACTAAACAATCGTACTATCATCTCACGACTGAAACCGTGAGTTTTCTCACCCGCAAGGTTTATAAAAACGCACCGCAACAGGATTACAAAATGAATTTGTTTAACAGGGACATCGCAGAGCTGGCAGCTGATGATCATCTGCAGCCGTGGCTTGCAACACTGATTCCGTATTTAAAACACTGGACTGAAAACAATAATCACGGCGACTTCAAACCTTGGTGCAGGCATCTTGAAAAGCTTTTAGGTCTAAGCAGCAGCCATCAGAATTTCGGAAACACCGTGGAGATCGGTACTCCCGATGAAATCACCGCCGGCAGGCGAAAAGAAATAGAAAACGTTTTAAGGCAGTTTCAGCCCTGGAGAAAGGGACCGTTCAGACTTTTCGGAATAGATATAGACTCCGAGTGGCGTTCCGATCTTAAATGGGAGCGTCTGGAGAATCATATCATGGATCTGAAGGATCGCACTGTGCTGGATGTGGGATGCAGCAACGGATACCACATGTGGAGAATGAAGGGGTGCCAGGCCAGACAGGTTATAGGAATAGATCCTTGCCTTCATTATCTTTTTCAGTTTTTTGCCGTCAGAAACATTGCCGGATCTCCTGCCGGAATACATATGTTTCCAATGATCCTGGATCAGATGCCGCAGGATCTGCCTGCATTTGACACAGTTTTTTCCATGGGTGTCATTTATCACCAGAAATCTCCGTTCATGCACCTTGAGCATCTGAGGAAACTCCTGAAAAGCGGAGGACAGCTTGTACTGGAGACAATGATAATATCCGGAGACGAAATGACCGTGCTTACTCCAGAGGATCGGTATGCCTGCATGGGAAATGTCTGGTGCATACCGTCAGCAAAGGCTGCGCTTCTGTGGCTGAGAAAAACCGGTTTTGCAAATCCGAGACTTATCAATATTTCAACGACAACTGAAAGCGAGCAGCACAGAACGGAATGGGGATGCACGGAATCACTTATGGATTTCCTGAATTCTGAAAACAGGGGGCTCACTGTGGAGGGATACGAGGCACCGAGACGGGCAGTATTTCTGGCGGAAAAACCATAACGCCGTCTTTCATCTGCAGCAGTTCTTCAAATCAGAAAGAGACATTCTGAATCAAAGCATGATGAATCAGGAACATTCCCGGTTTATCCTTAAAAACCGGGAATGTCAGAAAAATACCTGTTTTTACAGATCTATTTTTTTCTGGTGAAAACAAACTTCCCGCTCTTTGCGAAATCCATTGTAAGACTGCTGCCGTCAAGACTGTATTCCACCTGCATTTTTGCACCTGCAGAATATGTCAGAAACAGCGATGTGTCATTAAAGGCTCCAACCGCCTCAGAATTTCTCCCCGCACTGCTGAAGCTGAATCTAAGATAAGGCATATTATCAGTCCGGGTAATCTTCAGAGATGTGCCCGTTTTCTCCTCATACCATTCGCCTGCCAAATCCTTACGAATCGACGCATATGTTCTGCCCGAAGCACCAGCTGTTTTATCAAGCACTATCCTGGTCATATTCTCGGATATCATGGTAAGTCTGTCATTCACCCTGTCCAGAACAAAAGCAAACTTATACGTATCATTCTGTGTTTTTAAAATTATCCTGTTGCCGGTGATTTCATATGTTCCGTCAAGAATCAGCTTGTTCTTTTCCTTTCCTACAACAGATACAATCCTCATGCGGTTTCCATGAACATACAGGGTATCATCCCCTCCGATCCATGTACCTTCAAAATCCCCCTGTGTCAGACCGTCTATAGGATAGAATCCCATGCGTTCACCGGTGCCGATCCGGATCATGCTGATATTTCTGTACTTTCCTTTTCCGGTGATGAATACATGGTAAATAGCCATAACTTCAATGTTGGATCCCTTTTTAAGTTCCTCCTCGGTATAGAAAAGCATATGAATCGGAGTAAGTCCCCTTGGATCACTGACTCCTGAAATTATGGCAATTCCTTTGAGCTTTCCGTCTATATCCCAGTCAAACAAGCCTTTATTCCTGCTCGGTTTTATTGTCATAGTGTTGAAAAGAGGCATCATTCTGGTCTCATTTGACGACATTCTTGCATACTCCGCCACAGAATAGGTTCCTGCTATGGAATCAACATTTGCATATGAATCAAAATTCATCTTAATCTGCGACTGAATGTTTTCAACACGCACAGCTCTGCTCATCGCACCTGCCGGCTTGTGATCAAGCGTCTCGGATCTGACGGAGTAGGAGACGTATTCTCCCGGTTCAAGATTGGATAAGAGAAGAATGAGTCCGTCAGGTGAGGAAAAAGGAACCTGAGATCCATATTCAATTTCGACCTTCGGATTCTTTAAATTCTCGTCAAGGGTCAGAAAAACGACAGCCGGCTTAAAGTAACCGTTACCCTGAACAGTCACTGGTTTTCCGGTGGTGTCTACCACTTTTTCAACAGTAAGTGTATTGGTATTGAAGTACATAGTGACTTCAATCTCCCTGCCGATATTTTCTCCGTAGTAGAGGCCGTTTAGATAGATATATTCAAAATCCAGGGAATCATGATAGACGGTTGCAGGTGCCAGAGTCTGCAAATCTGTAACCATAAACCGCTGTGCCGTCATTTCCCTTAAAAACGTGGTGGTGCCGTTGTTGTAGTCAGGCATGATGTCGTTGCTCTTGCCCTGTCTCTGCTTCTCGTCAATCGAGTACTGCTTCTTTAAATCAACAAGCAGAGTAATAAAATCAACCCGCTTTCTGCTTCGTTTGTCAGGGTTTGATCCCGAAAGCTGAAGCATCTTTGTCCACAGAATATTTTCGCCGTTTACATCAAACCTCAGAGATGCCTGGGTAAGAGGAATAATTGTGTCAGACTGCTTGATATCAAAATTTTTCGGATTGGATAAATCTGCTCCGGGATGCGGAACGGCGTAGCCAAGTTCGACGTTGGTAACAGAAGGCTCGGTTCTGCTTCCTATTTCCTGTTTCTGGTACAGTTTCTGCAGATAGCCGTCAAGTCCGGTGACTCTGGCAAAAGCTGTGCTGTAATAACCGTTTTTGACATTTCCGCGGCTTACAGGCAGATAGACAGCAAGTCCGTTTGTCCCGGAAATCGATGTGGAGGATCTGGTGTATATATTAAACTCGCTGATTCTGTCCCGGAGATTTTTTACTGCCTTTTCATACTTTTTGTTACTCTTCTCCACACGGTTTAACCAGTCGATTATATCCACCGAGGATACAGCGCTCTGTCCGAGTTTCTGATCATCATAACCGAGCTGGTTGGCATAATGGGATGAAAGACCGATATTCACAGTCTGACGGTAATAATCACTGTCAACATCACGAATCAGCTGTGCTACAAGATTTTTCAAGGCTTCTACAACAGGAACAGTTCTGTCTGTCTTAAACAGAGAAAAGGATGAAGGCTGAACAAAACTCTTATCGTAAAATTCAGTATTTGCATCAATAAGTCCGCGACCAATCTCCTCAGTGCCCTGATTTCCGCCCACAAGCTCCATCAGTGCCTTGTAATCAGAGCCGAACCCCGGGGCGTTAGGGGCACTTGCCACTACATAATCAGCAAGATCCTTCACATCATAAAGAAAATCAAGCTGAGCCATCAGGCACATATCCATGAGAATCAAATCAAACTTCCTGTTCGGAAGATAGGAAACAGACTGTTTAAGTGCCGATGTAAACTGCTCGGTGCTCATGAATTTTGGAGTACTGCCTGATGTATCGGCAAGCATGGCACTCCATCCGCCGCCGTGATCCCATGCAACAAGGGCATAATGCCTTGCCTTGTAGTTGCTTGCCACATAACTGATGAAATTCTGTAAAAAACGCGGATCGGAAGAATCTATTTCTCCTACATTCATCATCGGCTGAGAAACCAGATCATCAATTTTCTGAACCTCACCGTTTACATAAAAATCAACATAGCTGCTGATAGGTCTGCCCTTCGTCATAGAATACATTTTTGCACCGTACCAGTTTTTCCATCCCGAAAAATAGTCACGGCTGCGATCAACCAGCACGATTACGTCCGCATTGGCCGGCTTTGCACTTTCTATTTCAAGCAGATCGTAATAGGCAAAACGCTCCAAATCATTATCCGCCGCCACGTAAACCATGATCACCCAGTCCATCTCGCCGGCAGCGTTTACCGTACCGAAAACGGAAGAGAATGAAAGAAACAAAAATGCATACAAAACACGAAGAAACGTTTTCATACCTGATCACCAATACAACCTGCCGGACACAGTTTCAAATCGTACAGCACAAATCCGGCATCGCGCTGTCACAGTACTTCCCTGAATTCTTAAACACAGCAAATCAGTCATTGCAAACTGCTACTGTCTGGTAAAAACCCACTTTGCACCGCTTTGAGGCACTATCGTAAACTCACCGCTTCGATAGCTGAACTTCATTTCAGCACGGGTTCCCCCGGCGTAGTTCATAAACAGTTTTCCGTCATCAACCGCAACATAGGCTTCTGATACTGTTCCTTTGAATGAAAAAACAAAATGAAGATATCTTGTATCATCCACACGATCAATTTTAAGTTCCACCCTTTTATCACCGTCACCAGAAATCCAGCTTCCCTTGAGCTGCTTTCTCAGTTCCGGCAGAGTGATATCACCTGATGACAGCGATCTGACACCGTACATCAGATACTTGCTGGCACCCTTGAGACTGAGATAATCAGAGGCCCGATCATATATAAAAGCCATGCGCTCCATCCCCTTTGGAAAATTTCCCGAGGTAATCGTAATTACATTGTCTCTGACCTCATAGGTTCCGGAGTACTTTCCTTTAAGTTCAGGGGCGGAATCACCCGAGTACTCGAGGGTAACGGTGTTTCCCCTGAATATCCACCGGTGAGTATCTGCTGTCCATTCACCCTGCAGTACATGTCCGTTCTGCTCGCTGAGCGGATAGAGAGCAAGCCGAGTTCCCGTCCCGAGCCCCACAAGGTAAATAACGCGATCACTTCCTGCAGAATCCATATAAACCTGATAGGAAGTCACATTATCCCTGTACAGGTTATCCTTGGCGTCATTTGCCAGAGAGAATCTCATTTCAGCCGGTGCATACTGATCGTCGCTGATATTGAAAAACAGCTGACCGTGCCTGCCGGAGTTGTTATGCCAGGCCGGCGAACTGAACAGAGACTCCCGCTTTGATTTTTCATTCGCCACAAGGGTCCACTGATCAAAAGTCGGCAGAAGCGTCATTTCTGAATTTCCGTCCTGAGCGAAATAAGCCACCGCATAGGTATCAAAAACATCTTTTCCGAGCTTCTTGAAATTAGAAATCATTTCAAGCTGTCTTTTGCTGTTGCTGACATTCAGAACACCGGAAAATGCAGGTTCTGCCGTTTTTCCCCAGATATTCGAGGAATCGATTTTATAAACAAAGGCCTCGTTATCGGACAGATTGGTCAGAAGTATGCTTATCTGGGACAGGGATACAGGCTGCGAATATACGGTCTCCGCCCCGGCGCTTCTGAGATCCCTGAAGGCAAGAACGCCTATTCTGACTGTTGCATTCAGTGACGGAACGATTGTCTTTCCGGAACCGGCATCTCTTACCTGGCTTATTTTTCTGCTGGCAGAATCAAAACTGACTATGACCGGAATATCACCGCTGACGGTAGAATCCCTGTACAGTCCGGCAAACGAAAGCTTTTCAAATTCAAAATCATTATGGAAAACAGTTACGTCATACAGCTTCATGCCGTCTGAAATTCTGTACTTCTGCCCTGTCATCTCTCTGACAAAATAATTGCTGCCGTCGGCATATTCGGGCATTATGTCTCTCGAATCATTTGCCAGGCCGTCTGTAATCCCGCCGCGTCTGTTCAAATCGACCAGCAGCTGAACAAAATTCAGGTATTTTCTTTCAGGATTTCTCTTATCCCAGCTTACCTGACTGATAGTGCTTCCGAGTATGCTCCTGCCACTGATTTCAAACTTTACCGCAGTTCCCGACATTGGAACAACTGTATCGACAGGTTCAATTTCAATGCGGCTTTCACCGGTAGATTTGTTAGATGATAGGAGCCTCGGATTTCCCACCTCTATGTTTCCTATCTCCGGCGGAGGAACATTTCCCGCTATCTCATCCTGTGCTGAAAACAGTTCCGAAAGATAATCCGTCATTCCTGATTCTGCGGCAAATGCAGTGGTGAAATATCCGTCGTAGACATTGGCGCGCCTCAAAGGAACATAAATGCCGATGCCGCCCGGATAATTAAAATCATCCGTGGTTTCAGCGGCAACCACCATCTGTTTCATAGCCGCGCGTATCTTTGCAATTTCCGGATCAAAATCAGAAGAAATTTTCTGAAGACGGCTCATCCAGTGTTCAAGATCAAGAGACGAGAACATGTACTTGCCTTTGGAAAAATCATCAAAGGCCTTGTCGCCATAGTGATATGTCAGACTGGTATTTACAGTCAGTGCCTCCGTATCAGTCCTGGCATGTTTTTTAAGTTTCCCTGTGAGACTGCGGACAGCATCAAGCATCTCTGGAACAGAGGAGAGATCATACAGAGAAAAAGCTGCATTTTCGGAAACACCGTTGAAATAGTTAAAGAATCTGGTATTCAGTTCAACTATCTTTTTACCCAGATCCCTGGTGCTTATATCAGCTGTAAAATACGGCAGCACGGAAACATAATCAGTCGCGTAGCTTGGAATGCTCGGCGGACTTGCCACCATGTAATCAGCGGCGCCCGCCGTTTCATATGCAACATCAATCTGCCCCATAAGGCACATATCATAAATAATCAGATCAAACTTTTTTCTGGGAAGAAGCGACGCGCCTCTTTTTATAGCTGCGGTCAGCTGACCTATGGTCATATTGGAGTGATATTCATCATCCCCCATATTTGAATGCCAGCCTCCGCCGTGATCCATACTTACAAAGGCATAGCGCCGCGCCGGAAATCTTTCAGCGGCATAACGGACAAATTTTTCGATATTGTCCGGATCTGCGGTATTTATATCCCCTATCTCCTCAAGAAGCTGCGACGTTATATAAGGACTTACAGCCAGACTTTTTCCTGCATAGAAGGCATGCATATCTGGAGAATTCGGGTTACGCTTCACACGGTAAATTCTTGCTCCTGTCCAGTTGCCGTAGACTGTGGAAAATCCTTTGCTGCGATCAAGCTGCACAATAATCTCCACACCGGGAGGCAGAGCCTGCTCCATTTCAAGAATATTATTGATTAGCAGTCCCTCAAGGTTGTTGTCACCGGCCATGTACACCATAACAGTCCATGCGGGAAGATTCTCAGAAACAGCGATCTGATCCTTGTGCTCATCAGGCATGGCTGCCTTTTGCGCACGCTCCGCCTCCGACCGGTATGAAATGATCGACCTCGTCAGAGGATCATCGCGAAGCTGTGCGGGTTTGTTATTTACGTTTGAAAAAATATCTGCCGACGCGCAGCAAACTGCCGAAACCCCGGCTGCCAGGATAACTGCCGATACAGCGGCTGATAGAGAAAACACTTTTTTTGAACGAGACGACATTTTCATAGCAAAAAGAATCCAGCAATGAACACTGCAGATCGGGCACTGTTACACTGATCCGCATGCGATCAGAAAAAAAGACATGACAGTATTATAAGACGAATAACCGGCCGCCTAATGAAATGAGAATCAGAAATTGAGCATAATATGACTTGAATCAAAAAGGATGAAGGGGCCGGATTGAAACCGTAATTTTTTTGTCCATCCGTGCTCCGTCATAAAAACGGGAAAGCACCGGCAGGAGACGTGACATGTCAGTCAGCCGAAACTGAAGGGATTGATAACTCGCTGTAAAAAAATTTTTTTATGCAGAAATGTGGTACATGCCTCGCAAATATTTTAACGAAAAGTTGAGTGATAATAACCTTTTTTTAGATGATATAATCCATATAAAAGACAGGGTATTAATGTTTGATTTAAGATCCTGTGCAAAAAAGTAAACAGAATGAAACTTTGATTTGAGGATCCTGCTTCATGAAAAAAACTACTGCATTTACGCTGCTTGCTGCAACCTTAGCCTGCGGTTCAGCCTTTGCTGATGACTTTCCTCCGTTTTTTCCGGAAAACTCCACTGAAGCCACAGCTCCTGTTCAGGTTCCTGCCCCGCAGATCCAGGGATCGGGAATCAATACATCCCTCAGTCAGGAGGCCATGCAGTACCAGGGACAGTGGTCTGCCGGCAACGGAAAACTTGTATTTCTTTTCAAGGATAATCTGCTTTACATAAAAGCTAATGGCGAACTGGTCAAATGCTACTACAGGATTGAAAACGGTCAGCTTGTGATCTGTTCAGATTCTTCATGCAGTAATCAGAATGCAAAATATCAGATTCAGCATAACGGCAGTTCCATAACAGTTACCATTGAAGGAAATCCTGTAACCTTTGTCAGAGTAGCATCCCAGAATACAGCTCAGCAGGTTCCCCAGGTTCAGCATACACCGCAGCCTCAGCCGATGCCTCAACCTATACCGCAGCCTCTGCCTACCCCTCAGTCAACAGAGCCGCCGATGTATATTGAAGGTTTTTACCAGTGCGAAAACAAATATACCAAAGAAAGTCTTATTAAATTCTACTTTGAATTCCATCAGAACACATATAAGTCATACATGGAATACAGAGGCATGAGAAATCTGATGGAAATAGGCATATACAGCATAACAGGAAACCAGTTCAACTATACTGTCCAGCACGCTGTAGATCCGAAATCCATGGGTGCCTCAGGTCACCACACCATCACACTGTCTCAGTACGGCTATATTATGACGACAAGTGCAGATGAAAACGGAATTCAGGTTATTAACACATGCACACGGCTCAGATAAAAATGTGTAGCTGCAGAAAACCCATGATGCCAGTTTGACAAATTTTTCAAACTGGTGATCTGATAAAATCCTAAACCTAAATAACTGCGTTTTTCTGCCCGGCGCTTCTCGCGTCTAAAGCCGCGGGATCCCTGTTTCACAGACCGCTGCAGGGAGGACTGCGTCTTTCGCGATCTCCCTGAGAATTGCCTGCTCCGGTTTTTCGGTTCAGACTTATATTTCCGTATGCCCGCGGTATCAATCAAATTCTGACAGATACCTGAACCGGCACGATGTAATAACAACAGGATGTTAAAATGCTTTACATGCCTCAACACAGCAGATGTCCGAATTGTTCCGGGAATATGGAATTTAACATAACTGTCGGAAAACTCCTCTGCTCCTCCTGCCGCACAATGCTTTCGGTCGATGAATACGATGAGGTGCTCAATAAAAAGGGCTCGGCAGCCGCCTGTTTTGTTGCAGGAGCCTCTGATGAAGCGTTGACTGAAGACGGGACCCTGTCCGCCGTCTACACCTGCAGCTCCTGCGGAGGACAGATCTCTCCTGGTGTTCTGAACACTACAGATCACTGCCCCTTCTGCTGCAATGCAATTGTATTTGTTGACAGATACAAAAAGCAGCAGATGCCGGACTTCATACTGCCGTTCAGAAAGGACAGAAAATATTTTTTCGACACCTTCACGAAACTGCTGTCTGAACGCATGTTTGTTCCTGATAATTTCAGGGAACAGGCTGTCTTTGAAAAGATTAAGGCTGTCTACGTTCCCTTCTGGCTCTACAACATCACGATTGACGGGGACGTGGAGTTTCAGGTGGAGGATCAAAAATATGTCAGAGAAAAAAATAAAAAATTAGAAATCCACCACACTGTTTTCAGCGGAAAACGGGAGGCCAGAGCAGTCTGCCGTTACATTCCCCAGGATGCAAGCACAGAAATTGATGACGACATCTCCCAGGGGCTTGAGCCTTACGACACCGCAGACATAAAACCGTTCAATTTTGCTTATCTTTCCGGCCTTGATGCATGTATTTACGATATAAACTCCCTCACCAGCTTCAATCCGGCAAAAAAAAGAGCTGAAGCGACTTTTTTTAAATATGCAGTCGAGGCAGACAAATACTCATTCTACAAAATAAACGGACATACTCTGCTCTACACTCCGGATTACATCAACTATGCCCTGTTTCCTCTGTGGATATCAAAAATCAGCTTTAAAAATAAAACATACCGCTATGCCATGAACGGCCAGACAGGAAAAGGACTGGAAGAGTTTCCTGTTTCAGAATTCAAAAAGAACATGTTTCTCTGGACATCGTGTTTTTTCTGTTCCCAGATACATGCGGAAATAATGGCAAGGATTTTTTTTATTATTGATCCCGATCAGAATAAAAACAGCGTTAAAAATCTGATTGTTGTAATTTTCATTATCCTTTCCCCGTTGATTTACTCTGTGTTCCTGCATTCAGCCGCCGTTTCCCGTCTGTTCAGAACAAATCAGAGTTCAGTGATCTGCGGCTCTTTTTTTGTGCTTGCCGGTCTTTTTTTAATGTTTTTCTGCCCTGAGCTGAACTTTATACTTAATCCAGGTATTGAGTACAGTTCGCTGTATTTTCTGTTCGCTTTTATTTACCCTCCAATATTATTTCTGACAGTTGGAATGAACTTCGAGATCAAAAGGCAGAACAGCCGCAGGACTCTGCATTCAAGACATGACGCTGATGAATATATTTCACCTGCGGACTGCAGCATGAAAACAGCATACTTTGAAAAGCAGAAATTCAGGATCGATTCAAGTCCAAAACCGGTACTGAAGGACGGACTGCCCGGCGGGAAAAAAAATTCTTAAAAACAGGTAACCGGAAAACTGTTCTCTGTAATCCAAGCCGGAAGTACCGGTACCGCATGTTTCTTAATGCTCCGGAATTCAGCACGGGCGCACCGGGTCCGTGATCTGCTGCCTGTATCAAAGTTCCATCATTCGGGCAGACCCTCATCCATAAGAGCCAGCGTCTCTTTAGACAGCAATATCCGGGATGCAAAAGCTGATGGAGGGATCCGCTTCAGCGTCTCACGGGTTACAGACAAAATTCCCTGATGTAATGTGCTGTTAAAAGAGAAATTATTTTAAGAATGCGCATAAACAGGTATCAGGCAGACTTTTAATCGAATTAATTACCTTCAGTTCGCGAACAGACCTAAATAATAAAAAAATTATTGACATATCTTAAAATCGGTATAAAATCACCCTTCTTTCAAAAATTTTAGAAATTTCAAGCAAATTAATGGAGAAATAAATAAATGAAATCAAAAATTTTTGCATTAAGCATTCTTCTTGCCGTTTCATCAGCATCTTATGCTGACACCACAGGATTTCTGACATTAAAAAGCGGTGTATCAAATGTTAAATTTGAACCGTCAGGAGCTTCCGATTTTTCCGATACGGTAGCCAATCTGTCTTTCGGCGGCGGTATCAATTTCCGCGAGGATGTGATAGGAGGAAGAGTGGAACTGGAATGGATGCATTATTTCAAAGCCGAAGGTAATATTCACAGGCACTGGCAGGACGTCAAATCCGAGCTGAATTTGGATACGCTCATGGTAAACGGATATCTGGATCTGTATCCGGCAGAGTGGGTTAACTTCTATCTGACTGCAGGTGCAGGTACAAGATGGAGCAAGTTAAAAATGTGCAACGGCTACTGCGTCTCTGACAGGGATACAGGCGGAACTTTTAAAGCCGGCGCCGGAATTATGTTCAACATTAATAAGAACTTCAGCATTGATATCGGATACCGTTATGCCGCCCTGTCGTCTGATGTTCATTCACATAATGCCCAGGCCGGTTTCCAGTTTAACTTTTAGTAGACAGCAGCTTCTGCCGGCATCAGCTTTCAGATTCGCCGGACGCGGTGCAACCGCTGCGGTTTCTTCGATTTAACAGATTAAAAATCTGCTTTACACCGGCAAAGTCTCTGGCTGTACAGGCCTGAGACTTTGTTTTTTTTCATACCGCCATCATTACATTTTTACACAGAGAAAAGAAAGAACACATCGCGAAAAGCATAGATCCCGTTCTTCAGAAACAGACACAGTATCAATACTGTGAAACCTATCAAAAACACATTTCTAATATTGAATCAAATCTAGGCATTGTCAAATATGGATGTGCTATTATTCATTGCAAAACGATTAACAGGTTTCAAACACCGGAGACTTTTCCAGAAAAGGAATTATTCTATGAAAAAATATTTAGCATCATTACTTGCTGTTTTAACAGCTGCATCACTGTCACCGCAGGCATTATCCGAAGACGCCATGAATGCCGCCAAAGCTCTGACTTCGTCAGTAACACCAGCAAATGACGGTGACTCTCTTACAAGAACGCTGGGTCTGGACGGAAGCAAAATTAAAACAGTAACAGATTTATCATCTGTTACCAGAGGACTGAATGATCAAATGCCTGGTGCAGCCACACTTGCCGGCACATGGGTTAACTACGCCAATCAGATGATGATGATGTTCAATAACGAAGGCTTTGCATCAATCGGTGTCAACGGCAGTGTTTCGGTATTTTCCTACAGCGTTCAGGGCAATACTATTCTGCTGAAATCTCAGTCTGGAGAGCAGTTTGCCATGGTGTACAGTCTTAACGGCGACAGTCTTAATGTAACCATAGACAATCAGAATTATGCATTCAGCAGATACAACCAGATTATGACTCAGAGCCAGATCCAGTCTCCTCCGCCGGCTCCGGCTCCAGTGCCTGCTCCGGCTCCGGCTCCAGTGCCTGCTCCGGCCCCGGCTCCAGTGCCTGCTCCGGCCCCGGCTCCAGTGCCTGCTCCGGCCCCGGCTCCAGCTCCAGTGCCTGCTCCGATTACAGCTCCGGCTACTGCACAGGGAGTTCTAAACGGCAACTACTACTGCACAGTACAGAATATGCCTCAGTTGTCACTTATCTATGTATACAGCGGAAACAATTATCAGGCGGCTGCTTACAACAACAATCAGATTGCAGTAACAAGCACGGGTACATATTCCATTTCCGGAAATCTGTATCAGTACCAGGTAACAAATTCAACCGATCCTTCCGCTGTCGGAGTTAACGGGACCTCAAACATTCAGTTTGCAGGAAACGGATATACACTCACCAGCGACGGACTTATGATTAATTGCCAGAAGATGTAATGCTTCTCAAGGATTGAGAAATGAAAAAAGTAAAAATAACTGCACTTGCACTTGTGTTTTTCTCATGTGCGGCCATGGCCGACGACTTTCCTCCGTTTTTTCCGAACGCAACCGGCACGGCTGAAGCGGCACCGCAGCAGGAAGGTAATGTGTACACATCCGGCAACGGACTTTATGTCAACGAAAGCAACACTGTAACCCAGCAGCAAATACCTCCCCAGACGTCTACCGCACCGCAGGGAATTGATCCTTTGATTATAGGATCCTGGAAAATAACCAACGGAGGTGAATATATTATATTCACCATGGAAAGCAGCGGTGTGATCAAAATGAACATGAACGGAAGCACCAAAGGCATATACTACAGAACATCAGCCAATAATCTGATCCTGTACAAGGATGCGGGACTTCAGTCAGTGCAGAAGATCATACCATACACGATCAGCGGAAACACTCTTACACTCGTAATAGACGGGACTCCTACACCTTTCCAGAAGCAGAACGGAGGATTTGAAGCTTCAGGACCTGCCCCCGCACCAGTACAGGACGGGCAGCTGACAGGTTCATACAGCTGCACAGTTCCGGGAAACGAAGCCTACCAGTTCAGACATGAATTCGCCGGAAATACCTACAAGGTATTTGTATCCTCACCTGCAAACAATCTGCGTGAATCACTTATAGAAACAGGATACTTTCAGGTCAGCGGGAACAATTTCCATTACCAGATCTTTGATTCTGTTAATCCGCAGCAGAAGGGTCTGACGGGAACAAATCAGATTTTTATAACCGCATTCGGCTATGAAATGAGAAATCCTTCATTTGCAATCAGCTGCAGAAAATAAGCAGGCCTTTATACAGACTTTTTAAATCCTTCACTGTGTGAGGGATTTTTTTTGGTGCTCATGATGTATCACAGGCAGTCATATGGTACTCTGCAGCACTGCTGATACTGTCTTTAGATTGACATAAATGCTTCATAACCTTAATATAAAACAGTCAGAAATTAAACCGCGAGTTGTCTGGAACAGCAATCAGACAGTAAGTAATCTACAACATATAAAAAAATAACTATGATAAAAAAAATCGGAATTTTAACCAGTGGCGGCGATGCGCCGGGAATGAACGCCGCAATCAGAGCCATTGTGCGAACCGCCATAAACAGCGGCATTCAGGTACTGGGGATCAAAGACGGATATTTGGGACTGCATCAGGAAAGAATTTTTGAACTCAAAAGAGGCGATGTTGCGGATATACTCAACCGTGCCGGAACAATCCTTGGAACAGCCCGCTTTCCTGCGTTCAAGGATGAGGACGTTCGCAGAGATGCAATGGCGATACTTAAAAAACATGAAATAGACGGTCTTGTTGTTATCGGAGGCGAAGGTTCGTACAAGGGGGCCAAGCTCCTTTCCTTTGAAGGCTTTCCCTGCGTATGCATACCAGGAACAATAGACAACGATATTCCCGGAACCGACTTTTCCATAGGATTTTCCACTGCACTGAGAAATGTGGTTGACGATGTGGACAAGCTGAGGGATACCGCCTCGTCCCACAAAAGAATCTCTCTTGTTGAAACCATGGGCAGAAACTGCGGTGATCTGGCTCTGTACGCGTCAGTAGCATGCGGTGCCGAATATGTTATTGTTCCGGAAAGGGATTTTTCTCTTGAGGATCTTTACCGCAACATTGACGACGGTCTGAAGCAGGGCAAGCGCCACGCAATCGTGCTTATATGTGAAAATGTACTTAATATCAAGGAGTTGGCCGCGGATCTTGAAACCCACACGGGACTCGAAATCAGAACGACAATTCTCGGTCATGTCCAGAGAGGCGGATCTCCTACGGCTTTTGACCGCATTCTGGCTTCTCAGATGGGAGCATATGCAGTGGATCTTATTAAACGCGGCATCGGGGGCGTGTGCATCGGAATTCAGGACAATCACATCATCCATCATGAAATAGCTGAAAGTCTGTGCCAGATGCAGCACAAGTTTGACGTCAATCTGTACAATCTGAGCAATCTTCTGATTTGATTGTCCGGATGCCGCAGAAACAAACCTGATTACAGAGGACATGAAGATTTATGAGTCTGGAAAATTACCGCAGTTCTGATTTTTTTATCACCCTGAGCAGAACCAACACAATGCTCAGAGATGAGTGTCCGACCCTTGATGATCTGATAAGACGTGAGGATCTTGACAGGGACGATTTTCTTGAATATTTTCAGGAAAAAGGATACGGATACGATGAAAAGACAAACTCCTTCAAACCGGCAGAGTTAAAGCCGGCGTAATGCTCTGAAAGTCTCGGCTGATCCTGACCGCATAAATATGAGGAACCGGTTTTAAAGCAGGGGTTCATTTCCCATGCAGGCTGGAGAAGTAATACTTTTATCAGATTGATATTCAGATATTTTTATGACAAACACAGTTATTGAGACATTTACCTTCTATGATCTCGAAACATACGGTACCGATCCCAAGCGTGACAGAATCGTCCAGTTCGCCGGCATAAAAACTGATGCGAATCTTAATCCTCTGGAAAAGCTTGTTCTGTACTGCAGACCTCAGAAGGATTATCTTCCGTCAGTTGAAGCAATTACAATCACGGGGATAACCCCGTCCTTTGCCGACAAAAACGGTCTCAGCGAGAACCAGTTTATTGAAACCGTTCTTAATTTTCTGTCAGGGGTGAACAACTGCGTTCTGGGATACAATTCCATCAAGTTTGATGATGAGTTCATCCGCAACACCGCCTTCAGAAATTTCTTTTCGCCTTATGCATACAACAGCTTCAACAACAGCAGCCGGTGGGATGTCTACCCTCTGGTGAGGCTGTGCTGCGCACTTTCTCCGGAGGGAATAAACTGGCCTTATGATGAAAAGGAGGAACGGTACATTCTTAAACTGGAGAAACTGTCGCAGAGCAACGGTCTGACCCATGAGCATGCCCATGATGCGCTGTCGGATGTTATTGCCACAATAGATCTGCTGAAGCTGATAATCACAAAGCAGAGGCAGACATTCAATTTCGTATTCAGCCACCGCACCAAAAGACAGCTGCTTGAATATATCATGGACAGCAGAAGCGGAAGTCTGACATCCAGAGCACTGGTTACTGTCGACAGTTCCTTCGGTCCCGAACATATGTTCATAGGTGCTGTATTTCCGGTTCTCATGGATGAAACCGCAAGCTACCTCTACTGCTGGAATCTCATCGAGCCTGTTGAAAATTTCAGTAACCTTCCTGAACTTGACGAGCTGGACTGCTCTGCTGTCACCCTGCAGGATCTGGGCATAATAAAAATCAAGCTCAGCGCCTGCCCTATTCTTGTTCCATACGGCACCCTGAGCAAAAACAACAGACATGAAAGAGTTAATATCAACCCGGAAACAGTCAGTGCCAATCTCAAATTCCTCAGTGAGAATGATCAGATGAAGGAATATATCTCAGGATGCATTTCAAAATACAGAGAATACTTCAAATCTCTCAGCAGAGGCAGTACAAATCCGGAACTCGGTCTGTATGACTATCTTTCTAAATCAAAAGAGGAAAGAGATGCAAATCAGAGGATCATGAATCAGATCCATGCCGAAGAAAAGAAGGATCCTCTTCTCCTTGAAAGAATCCGCTTCAATGACAGAGATATGAACGAGCTTCTGCTTCGCTACAAGGCGCGCAACTATGAATATATTCTCAGTGATGAAGAAAGGGATGAATGGAACAGAATTATAGCCAAGTACAGCGCTGATAACTCAGGAAGATTTCTGACCGAACTGAATGACGTATTCATTCAGAATGAAAAGGATCAGAGAATTCTGTCCCTCCTGAAGGAGACTGCTGTCTTCTACGGAATTACCGGCTGAAGAGGCGTACCGGTTCACTTTCAGACTGTAGCTGGACAGTTTGCCAAATAATCCAGCTCCTGAGCGATGAGCAGGTCGAACGGTCTGTCCTGCCCGGCAGGACATATCGCCGAGCGGCATGCGCATTGCCTGATCTGTTCAAATTTATCTCACTTCTCCGTCTCTGAAAAGACAAAATCAATCCCCAAGTTTCATGGATACATAACATTCATGAACAATCAAACCGTCTTTGGGTTATAATACAGCTGCTGAAAAATTTGGAGATATAATGACAAAAAAAATTCTGGTAACCTGCGCTCTGCCCTACGCCAACGGCTCGATACATCTTGGTCATATGCTTGAACACATACAGGCCGATATATGGGTAAGATATCAGCGCATGAAGGGCAATGAAATACATTTCGTCTGCGCCGACGACACCCACGGAACACCGATCATGCTTAAGGCTGCACAAATGAATGTGTCACCTGAGGAAATGATTTCAGCTGTAAACGCCGAGCACCGTTCCGATTTCAGTGCATTCGAAATAAGCTTCGACAACTACTACACAACTCACAGTCCGGAAAACGAGTTTTTTTCCACATCAATTTATAAAAAGCTGAGAGAAAGGGGATACATTAAAACAAGAACCATATCCCAGCTGTTTGATCCGGAAAAGCAGATGTTTTTACCAGACCGTTTCGTCAAGGGAACCTGTCCGAAATGCAAGGCCGAGGATCAGTACGGAGACAACTGCGAGGTATGCGGCGCAACGTATTCCCCGTCCGAGCTGATAGATCCATACTCCACGGTTTCCGGCAGCAAGCCTGAAATGAAGGAAACGGAGCACTACTTTTTTGATTTGCCCGCCTTCGAGCAGCCGCTTAAGGAATGGATTTCATCAGGTGCCGTTCCTGCGGAAATGGCAAACAAACTCAATGAATGGTTTGAATCCGGTCTTAAACAGTGGGACATATCAAGAGATGCCCCTTACTTCGGATTCAAAATTCCAGACACCGACAACAAGTACTTCTACGTATGGCTGGATGCGCCTATCGGATATTTAGGTTCCTTCAAAAACCTCTGCTCCAGAGACTCATCGATTAACTTTGATGAATACGTATCAAAAGACAGTCCCTGCGAGATGTACCATTTTATAGGAAAGGACATACTGTACTTCCATTCCCTGTTCTGGCCGGCAATGCTATACGGAACTGATCACCGCATGCCGACAAGACTCAATGTTCACGGATATGTTACGGTAAACGGCGCCAAGATGAGCAAATCAAAGGGAACGTTCATCAAGGCTTCAACCTATCTGAAGCATTTCACGCCTGAGGCTCTGAGATATTACTATGCCGCCAAAATGAACGGCAGAACCGACGATCTGGATCTCAATCTCGAGGATTTCGTGGCGAAGGTCAATTCCGATCTTGTAAACAAGCTGGTTAATCTTGCATCAAGAACGGCGGTATTCATCACCCGCTGCTTCAACGGCAAGCTTGCCGGCGGCATCACAGAGCCAAAACTTTTCGAGCAGTTTATCAATGCCGCAAAGACAGTCGATGAATGCTATGAAAAATGTGACTACGCAAGAGCAATCCGTGAAATCATGGGTCTTGCGGATGAGGCAAACCGCTATGTGGATGCAAACGCACCATGGGTTCTGGCAAAGGATCCTGCACAGAAGGAAAAGCTTCACGAGGTATGCACCAATTCACTCAATATGTTCAGAATACTGACGACATATCTCAAGCCTGTTGTTCCTACCCTGGCAACCGGGGTCGAAGCTCTTCTGAATACCACGCTTTCGCTTGAAAAAATATCGGAGCATCTCTGCGGATGCGAAATCAGGGAGTTCAAGCCTCTTTTCAAACGCATTGATCTGAAGACCGTGCAGGCCATGGTGAATGATTCAAAGGAGGATCTGGCTAAATCAGCAGGCAGTGCAAAGAAACCTGCACCGGCAGCTCCTGCAAAGAAGGCGGCAAAGGATGACGATTCAGAAATTGCGCCTCAGATAACGATAGATGATTTCGCCAAGGTGGACCTGCGCGTTGCTAAAATTGTTAAGGCCGAACATGTGGAAGGAGCAGAAAAACTTATTTCTCTCGAGCTTGACATCGGTACCGAGGTGCGTCACGTGTTTGCTGGAATCAAGTCAGCCTACAGGCCTGAAGAACTTGTCGGAAGACTAACGATAATGGTGGCAAACCTTGCCCCGCGTAAAATGAAATTCGGTGTGAGCGAGGGCATGGTATGCGCGGCCGGTCCGGGAGGCTGGGAAATATTCCTGCTTTCTCCTGATTCGGGCGCACAGCCGGGAATGAGAGTTCACTGACAAGCTGTCCGTTCCGGTATAACTCAAAATCCAAAGGGCATACATCCATGTATGCCCTTTAATTTCTTTTTTGCAGGTTTATTTCTGACGGTCAGTTATGCTTACACGTTTCATGGAAGCAATTCATGGTGATCGGGGAATCTGAAGTGACAACTACCAGACGATTCATCACAACGGAATCGGGGAAAAAGCAGGACACGGCAATACACCCGCTTCATTATTACACGAGTCGTCGACCGGAAAAATGAAATTTGAAAGTCGGCGGAGAAAATTTCAAAACAAAGGATGTCATCCCATATACAAGAATTGAGCAGCAATATCAGACATCTCAGATTTCATCTCCTCTTTGCTGTTCTCAGCACTGTTCTCCGGATTGGAGACCCGGACAGCGCAGAAATCCTCCAGGCAGCCGCAGCATCAATAAACTCCAGCAGCAGGGTGCGAAGAGTTTTTTCACCAAGCCCGGTCATCCATTCGTAGCGCTGCAGCACTAGCTGACATGTTTCCGGATCCCTTGCAAATGAGAAACCGCGGTTTTACCGCCGGCACCGGTTATACAGGCACAGACACGATCAGACAAGATCAAAATTCCTGTTTCTGCAGTTGTCCACTCTTATCATCTCCTGAAGCTCCTTCAGTTCATCTTCAGTAAGATCTAATTGCTCCACAGCTGCGGCTATGCCGCAGCTGTGACATAAAGTTGTTCCATAACCGGAAAGAGAGAAACCGGGCTCCACTATAAAAGGTCTGCCGCATTTTTCACAAGGACGCATAACGGAATCACGAGAAAGGACTGATTTAATTTTTCGCATAAGCACTCCTGAAAAAAATCTGATTAAAGGAAAAACAGCGGACAAACAATCTTAATGTGTTGAATTAAAATCAAAACAGTAAAGCGCGACTGATATCTATCCCAAATAATGATAGAAATATTAACATAATACGTATGTATTTGTCAAGTAATATCTAATTCTTTATAGAATATTTCTAAAAAGCCGATTTTTATATTATTTTTAATAGACTTTCAGCATAAACGGATGTACACGACACTGTATTACAGCAGTAAAAATTAAAGAGCTTTGCAAATTACATTTTGAACGGCGCTGACCAGACCATTGACCCCAGGTTCGTAATATTTTCTCCGGCAGAAACTGCATTTCAGAGGTAACGGCAACGGTACGGACATAAATCCAGGGTATCACTTGATTAGAGAATAACATGACGGCAGCGTGACTGCTCTCCGGCAGATAAATATTCCATGGCGAATGGTTATGCTTATCCAGGATAATTCATCCCGGATATTCCCGGCCGGTTTTCTGCAAATATCCTCAATTAAAGTCATAAACTAATTCATATTAGTTATATACATCTCACTTTTTATATAAAAAATTCACTTTTTATAAAATTTCAGTAGAATCACATAATATGACACGTTTACACGATTATAAAATAACAACTTAAAACTGTTGCTTCGGGTAATGTGCTATATACGGCCATAAGTCAACATAATGTATAAAAACAGCACTGCGGAAATAATCATCCCATATGGCTGATATGAAACTGACATGCTGCAGAAATATGAACCGTCTGATTTCAGGAAGGGAAACTGGATGTCAAACTTCTTGAATATTGCTGCATGACTCATAGAAGTCTGCAGCTTTTAGGCAGCGTGTTGTTTGTGCTGTCAGGTTAATTTAGGTCATTGAAGAGAATTAATATATTTTGCAAGGAGAATCCTATTGTCTAACAGAGAACTACTGTTCTGTGACGTAGAAACCACAGGATTAAGCAAGCAGGACGAAGTACTGGAACTGGCACTGGTCGACAGCAGTGAAAGGATCGTTTTCAGACGCAGATTCGGCACAGTTCATAAAAGAAGCTGGAATCAGGCTCAGCATATTCACGGCATCAGTCCTGATGATGTAAAAAATCTCAAGCCGCTGAACTGCTATGAAGACGAGCTGAGAAATGCTACAAGGGGACACGACATTGTTTTCTATAATGCGGCGTACGATACGATGTATCTTAAAAGGTGCATTGATCCTTCATGCAGGATCTACTGCGCAATGCTGACCCACGACAGAATGTTCCAGCGCAGAAAACTGATGCTGGCGCTTGCAGATCACAGAATAGATGCCAGTGATCTGAACGCCCACAGTGCGGCGGATGACTGTATTGCCACAGCAAGACTATGGAAATATATGAGTTCGAGATCCGGTTTCATGCCTGTGGATTTTTTCTGCATGGAAACAGGCCGGAACCATCGAGCGCAGAGAAAAACTGAAAATACGGGTGTAAAAAAATCTGTTGCCGCATTTGCAGTGATCATTTTGCTTTTATTCCTGTTTTTTCAGTAATGTTGAGACAGCAGGGCATCAATGCCGAACTCAAAACTGACTTTGCATACTCTCGCGCAGGCTGGGTGCAGATAGAATTCTTCAAAGGCAATGCGGGCAAAACGGGAGAGATAAAAACACCGCCCCCTTATGCCCGCAACAATCAGACAAGAACATCAAAATACCGTCCAAGCTCACGAATGACATAGTCGGCATCAAGTTTTTCCTGCTCAAGTCTGTTCACATAGGATGATTTCATTCCTTTCTTCAGACATCCGGAAACGATAAATTCAAAAGTCTCCCTTTCCTGTACGGTAAGATAGCCAAGATGCTCCTGATCCATTAAAAGAGGCTGATTCCCGACATTCACCATCTGTTCCCGGTGAGATTCAACAGTCTCCATGGTCATCATAACAGATGTTACGTTCATACCTGCATTTCTTCTGAATTCAGCCAGCATCAGAAATCCATGATAATCAAGATCACCCCAGTAGTATATTTCCTTCTTCCTCCTGAGCCATTCTCCATCGGCCCAGTCAAGATTCCGTCCGGTCGAGAACACCATTACAGTACCCCTGAGAGGCGGTACCATATATCCGGACTGCAGATTTTCCACAACCAGAAGTCTGTCTCCGGGAAGCTCGCAGTATCTTAACTGATCATGAGGAATTCTGAAGGATCTTATACCGTGGTAATAATCAAGCAGATTATCATCCAGAATTTCAACTGATACAAAACCATCGGGAACAGCGACAACCTTGAGCCAGTTCGTAAGATCTGTGCAGTTTCTGTCTCTGCCGGCAAGGCATATAACCTTCCAGATTATGGCATCATGCTTCTCAATAAACTTGGTATCAATCCCCTTAAGCGGAAGAGCACGCAGATACAGTCTGCCACCTCCCATACCGTATTCCAGCTGCCTGAGCACTACAAGAAGATCACAAAACTCATCCTCGGAAAGTTCCCATAAACCGCTGCCGAGTCCTGCGAAAACAGCATACGAGCCGTAATTGAAGATCTCTGATATATCCGTGATCCTGCTGATAAAGCGTGATATTTCAGCAGCAGGTGCTCTCCCGAGAGCAAGTTTCAGATCATCAAGCGAATTAAGCGTAAAACGCACGGGGACATTGTCCCCCGGAATACCGTGCTGATAATGAATGTTATTTCTTGTGATAAACCGCTGAAACGGATATTCATTCCACGAGGCGATAAATCTCTGATATGAGGATATATCACTCATGATCTCCTTTTCAGTCGGAGCCCTGAGAAGATAGGAAACAGGGAAGGCTCTCTCCCCTGCAATCCTTTTAATAAGATTAGAACGCCCGCGGGAGCCTTTGGCATCAGAAAACTCCTGCTCAAAAAGTCTTCTGCAGATATCCTCAGGATAAAGCATAACCGGACAGTCTCATAAAATCACAGCCTTTACATTTCCGGATCTACGCATCCTTCTCCTCGACAGTAATACCCGCCTCATCTATTACCTTCTGATCCTCCAGCTCTCTCTCCCTGCGCTTCATAGAAAGCTTTGAATCATACTCCTCCCATGTCAGTTCATTGACAAAACTTTCATTTTGCGGAGATTTTGTCATAATTACGAGCGAACGGGCATAATCTCTTGCTATATCAATGTTCTTGAACGGCGTTATCAGATTAACATGAAGCTTAAGCTCTCTGAATATGCGAAGAACCCTGGAACTTACACTGTCTGAAGTATTCGAGAAGGCTTCATCAAGAAAGACGGATGAATATACCGGCCAAGCACCCCGATCCGGTGTAAGCACATATGCAAGTGATGCGGCAAGTACAGATCCCGCAAATGCTTCCTTTTCACCTCCGGACTTGCCGCTGCTCGAATCAAGCACATCACGAACAATATCAGTGCCGCGCTCGATTTCTTTAGCAAGAAACTTCATTCTGACACGCGGATCAAGAAGCTGACGGCTTTCAAGACTTGAAGAATTAAGAGCATCATCCAGAATTTTTATAACCTTGGACAATCCTCTGAATCTGGCCTCGTGATCATCGGAAACTACAAGAGAGAGAACATTCTTAACTTCCTTGTCAAATTCGTTTACAAAAGGGATCCTTATCTTTTCAGGATGAATCTTAAGGAATGTATTCTCTCTGAATTCCGCCTTTGCCAGAACAGAATTAACCTTCTCTATGCGGCGGGTGATATCGTCAAGTTCACTTCTTATTTTTTCAGTCAGAATAGCTATGGACTGCGTCACCTCATTGTTGAGCTTGGCCTTGAAATCATCAACCAGTCTTGGCAGACCGTCGGTTCTGATTGTATTCAGGTAGGAAAGATAGGCAGGAAGATCTACAATCTTCTGACCCCATGCAGCAGACTCGGTCGGCCATCTGCTTGAGAAGGTTGACATATCGGTCACCACATCCTTCTCCGCCTTGTTCTTCTCACTGACCAGACGGTCTTTCTGATTGGAAAGATAATCGGATATATTTTTTTCCTTTTCTATGATCTCAGCCGCCGAAATATTCATTGCACCGATGGTCTGATCAAGCATATTTTTAGCCTTTTCCGAAATCGGTTCCTTCAGCTTGTTCTCGAGAACATTCAACTCCTTCTCTATCTGTTTCAGATTATCATCAAGCACCTGAATTTCACCGTATATTCTGGTGCATATCTGCTCCATTTCCCTCTGGCGCTTCTTGGCATCCTCCCACTCGTTCAGGTAAGACTGAAGATCTTCGCTGTTTGTCAGTTTTTCAATCTGCACCTCAAGCTGATAAAGCTCGTCACTGATTGATTTAACATCTATTTCTCTGAAATTTTTTCGCTCTGAAAGGAGCATGGCGTGCCTTAGAGAAGTCTTTACACTTTCAAGTTTGGACTTGGCATCCGCAATTTCTGAAAGAATACTGTTTCTGCGCTCCATAAGAGTCCTGCGATCCTGGCGCAGTACCGCCAAACGCTCCTTGCTGGAGAAACCGAGGCACCATTCATGACGATCATCTATTCTGGTAATATCTTTTTTCTCAAAAAAACCGTGCTGGCGGTGAATAAGTCCCTCTTTCGTCATGGAGAATTCAGTATCGTTCATCTCCTCCACGGTGTTTACGCAGATAAGATCCCTGGAGCACAGAGTATTTTTCAGCCAGCCGGTATAGGCATGCTCCTTCCATCTGAGCTTCTGCAGATAACCGCGGTTGCCAAAGGATACATCATACCGCCTTGACGTATCCGCAACTCTGACTCTTACATGAAGTCCGGTATGGCGGCGGTTCAGCCACCCGGTTATTGAACGGTAGTTCTCCTCTGATACAAGAAGCGTCTGCCTGATCCCGCCAAGTGCTCTTTCAATGGCGCCGTGCCAGGCTTCCTCCTCTGCCCTGACCTCCATCAGCTCCGCGGCATATACAAGAGAATTCTTTTCCAGATTAAGATCTGCCAGAATTTCGTTTCTCAGATTCTGGTAGCGCTGATCCAGATTGGAGTCGGGATTGAGCTCAAGAGTTCTGATTTCATTATCCAGATCCTGAGCCTCTTTAACCTGATTGCGCTGAACAGCATTAAGTTCACCTATCCTGCCGCCCAGCTCATCCTGCTGACGGTTGAAGCTTTCATCCAGCTTCTGCAGTTTTGCAAGATTCTGTCTGAAGATATCCTCAGTATCAGGAGAGTCAAGATCTAGCATCGCCGCAAGAGTGTTGTAATCTCTCAGACAGCTTTCAGCCTTGCTAAGCTCTAGTTTCTTGTTTTCAAGCTCCTTGCGGTGGCGTTCAATCATTCCTCCACCGTGCTTTATATAACTCTCATGGCACATTTCGGCATTTTCCTCTGCCTCTCTCTTCCTGATCTCGGCATTCTCATAGTCCTGCTTCTTCAATGTGCATTCGTCAGTTATTTCCCTGTGACGTCTTTTCTTGGCTTCGATGGCAAAAGCCGCCACATAACGATCAAGAGAACCGATGGCCATAAGAGTTTCTGCAATTCTGACCTCGTATTTCTCAATCTCGTCCTTAAGCATCGGCAGACGTGAAAGAACACTTTCCTGGGACTTGGCTATTTCAAGTTTTTCATGGGCAACGCTCAGATCCTCAAACTGCTTCACGGACTCCTGTGCGTCCCTTTTAATGTCGCTCGGCTCAAGTACCAGAGTACGTATCAGTTCAGTAAGATTATCGATTTTCTTAAGACCCAGGGCCCTTGAAAGAAGTGCCGGTGCATTGGCATTATCCATGTGGAGACGCCGTCTGAAATGGGTCTCGTACTCGGAAAAATTATCGTCGCATACTCTGACATCGTCATGAGACTTCAGATATGCTTTAAGCATGCGCGAATCGAAATTATTAAAGTGCTTAAGAATATCCTTCACTGCAATCTCGGTGCTGCCCACGGCATAGATTCTCTTGACATCGCTCAGTGCCGAGCCGGTGCCTGTAATGTAAAATATGCCAAGAAGCATGATAATGTCATCGGTAAGAGTATGCCTGTAGACCGCCTTTACCACCGTTACAGTAGATCCCGTGCGCAGGTTCTGACATACCTGCTCGTTATCATCAAGCGATCTGCCGTAGCTTCCCCGGATGTACGAGACCAGCGATCTGTCCTTTGTATTCTGTGATGCGGCTATATTGAAGCTGGCCTTGGAGGGGGAACGCAGAAGCGCCATCAGAGCGTCAATCACTGTAGACTTTCCGGCACCGTTTTCTCCTGTAATCAGAGTGCCGTCCGGATTTATGTTTACCCTGTTTAATCCGCAGAATGAGCCCCAGTTGTAAACCTCGATATGGTGAATTTTTATCTGATCCATATTTTCTGGCAGATTAAATGCACCCTCAAAAAGCATAAAATTCTGATCAGTCATAATCTATAATCTTTAAAAAGTTTTCAAAACTCCGCAGCGCTGGAAATACCCGGCAGAGGCCAGAGCGGATTAAAATGAAAAAATACTGAAACAGCCGTCAAAATCCTGTGACTGTTCAGCTGCTCTGCTTATCTTCCGTATCCGCGTCATTTTTGTCAGAAGCATCAATGCCGTACGATTCAGCAAGGGCCCTGTACTGCTCAAGCATGGTCTCCATTGCCTTGACGTTGATTACATAATGTATGAGAGGAAGAATCTGATAGCGATCCTCATCCTCACCGGAAAGTTTTCTGACAAGCTGCTTCTCCTGCAGTCTGGACATTATACCGTTGAGATTTTTACCGTCCCTTGTTGTGCTGACAATTTCCCGCAGATACGGTACAAGCATTGTTTTGATCCTTTCAACATCAATAACAACAAAACTCTCACCCTGGGCATTTGCCCGTTCATGATAAAACTTGCGCAGAACAAGGATCACAATTGTGTCGTAAACGGAAAGCTTGCGGGAACTGATAAGAAAGAGATCCTCCGGTCCGCGGATGTCTGCTTCCGTTTCATCCTGTGAATTTTCTTCACCTTCTATGAATTCATCGTCCCTGCGGTAATTGTGTATGAACGCCATACCCTTTTCAGCATTGATTTCAACCTTCAGGTTAAGATTCTTCAGATAAGATGAAACAAGCTCCCGCTTTGTCAGCAGCAGATTGAACATATCCCCGTTATCCTGCGAATTGATGGCTCCCTTGGTCATAATTTTGACCATAAGATTTCTCAGTTCTGCGGGAAACTCAGCAATTGATGCAGGTACTCCGATGTTTGTTTCGTCTGTTTTCTTTTCCATATGTGTATATTAAATATCTCTTTATTTCTGAAACTGCAGTCTGATTTTTTTAAAGTCCAAGACACAGCTGTACCGGGAGCGGGCGATACCGGGATCAACTAAAGATCCGGACAGCGAATGCAGAATAACACGATCAAATCCGATCCCCGCCAGCCGCCTTATGACTAGAAACCAGCTGCCGAGGAATTGTAATTTTAAGAAGTTTTCCTTTTTTCTTATAATCGGCAACCTCTACCACATCCTTCTCATCACTGTATTCGGCGCCAAACTCATGAGCAGCTCTGACATAGGCAACGACCTCGGAAAGTCCGTAATGAATCTTATTGCGCCTTATAATTTCCGCAACGGAAAGAACAGACGCCCTGCCGAGAGTTCTGCGGATATTGTCACGTACCTCGGACATTCTGACAGTGTCAAGACTGTTGAGAACACCCTGGGAGAGACTGCCGGATTCTGTATTGTCCCTGATATCTGAAAAATCGGCAATTTCATCAGGAGATCTCAATGTATAGGCATCAATGCTGTCCACATCAACAGATCCTGAATCAATCTGAAAATTCAGCTTTTCAGTTCTGAGATTTATCGGTGCCTCCTTAAGTTTCACAGCAATCTGCTCAAGCTGGGTCAAAAGCCTGTCAACCGCCCTGTTTTCCGCAAAATCGGTATTTTCAAGATAGAATCTGATATTTTCATCTATACGGGCTCTTACCTTGCGGACCCTTTCGCATTCAGCAACAAGAATACCTGTCAGATCCCTGAGAAAAAATCTCTCACCCGGTTTAAGATGGGAGGCCACCTTGTGTTTGAGAAGCTCCTCAATCTGATATTTAAAGGTATTCAGATCAGCAGTGTTGCAGATCATTCTGAAAAATCCGTCATACGCGGTACCGTATTCTGTCAGACGCTGCTTGCGCTCTTCCTCAAGCACCTTTTCCAGAACCTGCCCCTTGGAGGCAAAGTGCTCAATCATTCTGATTCGGGTGTTGCGGTCGATTTCCCTGGTTTCCTCCTCCACCTTTCTGAAATCGGCAGGAAGTCTTTCAGCAAGCTCATAGATTGTACGCATTTTCTCTCTCTGCTCTGCAGGAGTAAGAAAAGATCCGCCGCCCATTTTCACTGATTCTATGCGGGAATCAAGCTCCCTCTTCTGCTTCAGAAGAGTACCGATTCTGACCTTCTTGTCAGTGCTTACATCAATGAACAGCTGCTTGACCTCATTCTGAAGAATCTGAAGATGTGTCGCAGAGGTGGACACAACGCGGCTTTCCAGCATCTGTGTAAAATCTATGGCCTTCTGAGCGGCGTCGGTCATAGTCACAAAGCCATCCATCTCTATAATCCAGCCCTGCTCCATCCAGTATCTGAGGTAGTCGGAGGACTGACGGTTGGACAGTTCCGTACCGAAAGCCGTTTTTATATCCTGAAAGCATTCCTTAAGCTCGGCTCTTGCCTTTTCATATGAAACTTCCCTTTCGTCACTGAACAGATTTTTCAGAAAGGCCATAACCAAAGGCGCGTTGTCGGAACGCAGAAGCTTCCACGTACGGTTCTTGTCAAGAAGACTGGTGAGAGCCGAAAAATCATTAATAAAATTCATAAACAGAAATGAATCCATCCGCAAAAAACTCACATAGTTTAAAATAAGTGCATATTTTTTTCATTAAAAAAAATAAGAAACAGCAGAAGAATAAAAGGTTCTGAACAGTCAGCACGCAGCCGGTAAATCATGGGGAGACTAAAGCAGATCTGACACTGACGTCTTTTATAATTTTAGATGCCGGGGCACCGCCGGACTTTCTTCTGCCGGCGCATCAGTTTCCGGACTGCGGGACTGCGCAAACTGTCAGGGAGATGACATCAGACCGCGAAGGCAGTCATTTCATCCTCTGATACAGCTGCAGGCTCAAACAGACAAATCTCCGAATACGACCGTCGGAAAGTTATGACACGGGTTCAACCAGCAGACTGTCATAGACGGGATCATGATTCAGTTTAAAAGATGTCCGCCATCTGGATTCCGTGTCATGCGGTGTATCTTATCCCTGGCGATTCTTCATTCAGATTGGACACAGGCCCTGCGCTTGCCTGCATGGGCGCGCATGAACCAGGATGAAAAACTTTCCGCCGGCTATGCGGCGAGCTTGAGCTTCAGCCTTATCCTGAACGTTACACTTATCTTCGTACAGAACTCCAGCCTTATCATCCATATTGTCACGTGCAGCTGATTTCTGTTCAAACCCAGCACGTTTTTTAGTACACTTAACGCTGTCATTTCTTGCTCCTGTGCTTTTTTTAACTCTTTGCAGGAATTTAAGGATTTTCAAATTTTTTTATGAGTGTAATTTAGGCCGTTACACACACATATGCCAGAAGCCTAAAAGGAAACAGTATGCCGTTTAAAGACCGTGCCGTAGGCAATCTCATAGAAATCTTCGGGCTTAATTATGTTATTGCAGGAGCAAACAATGGGGATATTGATGCAGTATCTTTCCGCAGCAAGACAAAAAACTCCTATCTGAGACACTCTTTTGGAAATCTTATTGAAAGTAATGTCGATCCTAACATGAGTGATGCACTATTTTGCTATGACTCAAGTTTCTTGCCGGAAATTTGCGAAAAAGGAATTATTTTTAAATGTACGAATCCTGGGATGAGCCATCTTTACCTGACAGACGCTGATGGAACAATTCAGCTGGGATATAAAAAATGGCTCTCCATAAAAATAAGTTGGAAATAATCATTAATCTTATTTCGAAATATCAATAATCTTTAGAAAGAAATATTCATCATCGTTGAATCCATATGCCTTTCTTCTCATCGTTT
>JAEEGK010004614.1_pt1 | contig 33687 bp, 29 predicted proteins | sample 8958771 | NCBI WGS metagenome assembly JAEEGK01 (sample SAMN16246547, study PRJNA631951) | gut metagenome | biome: gut microbiome; feature: rumen; material: SC-attached | host: Bos | place: Iran: Karaj | collected 2018-10 | reverse complement strand
CAGAATCACAGAAAAACTTAAGACAGCGCTTGCCGGAGTCGCAGAAAAAATCATTGTTCGATACGAGCCGGATTCTGATATTATGTATCTTTCCGACAACGATATCGCGCTTGTAAGGGCGGAGGCATGATGACCGCCACGAAAACGCCTGCAATGAAGGCTTCTGCCTTAGTTTACAATGAAGGTACAGAAGCTCCGATTATCGTTTATAACGGTGTCGCCGACATTGCCGACAAAATGATTGACATAGCAAGAAAACATGATGTTCCTGTAGTTTACGAGCCGGAAACGGCAGAAATCCTTGCTTTATGCAAGGCAGGCGATTGTATCCCTGTAGAAACATGGAAAGTCATGGCGGCTGTTTTTTCCGTTATAAGGGGGGAAAAGTGAATAACAAAACTGTTGCAAATACAATAAAGGCGAAAGATTTAAAGCTAGGAATGCGGTTTTCATCCCCCGTGTTCTTTGATGACGGTTCAAATATGTTCCTTGCCGAGAACCGACCTGTAAAGCAATTCCATCTTGATGCGATAAAACAGTGGAAAATACAAAAACTCGTTACATACGGCAGACTTATAGATTCAAACAACAAAGGTGACTTTACTTCAGACAGCCGGATAGATGATGTTGATGAAGTTGAGGAGCTTGAAGATCTGGAGGAACTGGACGAGCTCCATGAACTTGATAGTCCGGAACGGTTAGGCACTTCTTTTGCGGAGCCTCTTTCAGGCATTTCCGGCTGCTACGACGAAGCTGTTAACAGCATGAAAAAAGTTTTCGCCGACGCCGGTGAAAACCCGAACTCCGAACGAGCTATTGTAAACACAACAGCCGATGCCCTTTTCCACATGATAAGACGTGACAGCTCCGGTTTTGTAAGCTTTATTCTGAACAAAGGCAGCAGCAACAAGTATCCAGCATCGGCGGTGAACATAGCAGTTTTAGCAGGAGCCGCCGCGTTCGCAATGGATCTTCCCGACAGAAAAATATGGCTCATAATTATAGCCTCGCTTCTTCACGACATTTACATGCCATCAGTTCCGCAAGACATAACGAACAAAAAAGGAAAGCTAACCTCCTCTGAATATGAGCTTCTTAAAATGCATACGGTACGCGGCGCGTCGTATATAACGGACACTTTGCTTTTACCGGATGACATAGCCACTGCAGTTTTGCAGCACCACGAATATTACGGCGGCGGCGGCTACCCGGAGGGACGTTCCGGCAGCGACATAGACCTTGCCGCGCGCATAATCTCCGTTTGTGACGCGTTCGAAGCAATGATTTCCGAAAAACCATACAGAAACGCGCTCATCGGGTACGAGGCCGTAAAAAGCCTGCTCGGCAAGGCAGGAAAACAGTTTGACCCGGAAGTAGTAAGCTGCGTAGTAAAGAGCACAGGTGTCTATCCGTCCGGAACGCTCGTGCTTATGAGCAACATTTCGGTTGCACGAGTCATAGAAAGCGACGAAGATTCGTTTTTCCTGCCGGTCGTTAAGATTGTGGCAAAAGGACATGGCGATATAGAGACTGGAACAGTCATAAAGCTTAGGGAACAGCGTTCGGTTTTTATCGTAAGACCGCTCAGCAGGGAAGAGGCTCAGAAATTTGCTTAGAAAAAAACTGGGAAATTACGGCGAGCAAAAAGCCGCTGATTTCCTTACTAATAAAGGTTACCGCATTATCGAAAGAAACTGGAGGACAAGACGCGGTGAAATCGATATAATTGCGGAAACGGATAACGTTATTGTATTCGCGGAAGTGAAAACACTGCCGAGCGGCAATCTTCAGACACTTGAAAAAGAACTTGGGTTTCAGAAACAGAAAAGAATTGTTGAAACGGCTAAATGTTTTCTTTCCAAATATCGACAATATAACTGTAGGTACGTCAGGTTCGACGTCCTTGTAGTTGATATGCCGGATTTTGAGTCTGTATATCACATAGAAAATGCGTTTTCGGAGTATGTATGAGTACGATCAGTAATGATAAATCTTCTGATCAAATAGTATCCGCAAAAATACTTGAGCTACGGCAGAAAATTCAGGATGAATCTTATGTTGATAATGCCGTGCAGCGTATTGCTCTTGTGCTTAGTCGCAGACTAGTTGAAAAACCGAGAGGTTTTAAGGAAGCTGTAAATGGATCATACTAATGGCAGAAATCATAGCGGAAGGCGGCAGTGGAATAATTCAAGGCGCGGTCAGGAACGGCGCGGAAGAAGGGAAGCTGCTGATAAAGAAGATATAGAAAACCAGGAAGCCATAAGAACTTTCAAGATGAACACACCGGAATGCCCGATGTGCGGAAAACCGATTGTTGAGCTTGGGAGCGCTCTTGCCGACAAGGATACAGGGGTGCCTGTCCATTTTGACTGTGTTCTTGATCAGCTTCAAAAGACAGAGAATCTTGCTCCTGATCAGAAAATTGTCTATATCGGGCAGGGAAGATTCGGAATCGTTGTATTCCCTCAGCCACATGACTCCAGGAATTTTTCTATCCAGAAGATTATAGAGTGGGAACCGCGCGACAAGAAATTTGAATGGCGCACGGAAATCGCAGGGCTTTATAGTCAAGTCAAATAAGCGAAAAATTGTAAAAAATCTCAAATCTCTTCAAAAATCTGTTTAAAAAAATTGGAATATGATATATAGTTTATACTAGTCATGCCAAATTTCCCTATGACGGTCATTTTTGACCTGTGTGCTATTGTCATACTGATAGTAATCCTCGTAACTCTTTTGTTCCGCAAGGTTCTTAAGACGGGCGTAGATTGTTATCTTATTGCAATAGTTGTGATTATGTTTGCAACGACAGTTGTGGATTTTGTTGGGGAATTGTTCAGCAAAGGTTTTTTCCCGCCAAAACAAGAGCTTAAATGGGTATGTAACACTATATATTACGCATATTTCTTCTTGCGGAACCTTCACGCACCTATCTATCTTCTCTATATAATCAGAGCATCGGAAATGTGGCACATGCTGATGACTAAGAAAAGCGTCGTGTTTATCGGCATAATTCCTTTAGTCATAAATACAGTAACTGTGCTGATTAATCCTTTTACTCATTCAATTTTTTCAATTGAAGAAATATTTGTAGACGGCGTTTTTTCACAGTTTAAATATGTGGACGGGTCTTTTATCATTAGCCAGTATGTCTGCAACGGAATATACATGGCGATGGGTATTTCCATGCTCATTTCGTACAGAAAGCTTTTCCGCCGCGACAAATTCTGCGCGCTCGTCGCTCTGTACCCGATTAACCTAGGCGCAATAACAATCCAGGCGCTTACAGGAGAACTGCTCATAGAGATGCTTGCCGTATCGCTTGCGCTTCTTTTTATCGTAATGACGCTCCGTGACGAAGAAGGAATGCGCGACCCCATTTTGGGCGTTATGAACTACAGAAGTTTCAACAACGATATGCGGCGCATACTTTTCGTCCAAAAGCCTGTGAACATAATCCTCATAAACATCCTGAACTGGAAGGCTATTTATTCAATTCTAGGCAACGAAAACTCCATCGTACTTTTGCGGCGGCTTAAGACGAAGTTCGAGGAGATATTCAGGAAGCATCATTTTGAGCAGACTCTCTATTATCTGGAGCAGGGATTCTTCGCCTGTATTGACTCTAGGGCATTGCCCGAGAATATAAAGGCTGCGGCAGAGGCAATAGACGAATACATCCTTGAAGATACGGTAATCAATCAGATTTTCATGGAGCTTAACTCAACTATCTGTTGCGTAAAATGCCCGGAAGATTTTAGTAAATATCCTGATTTCCTTAAGTTTGTGGAAGATTTTAGAAAATATATTACGGACACCAAGGGTGTCGCCACCGTAAAAGATATTGTAGCTGATAAAGACTTTCAGCTTAAGAACGAGCTTTCGGAAATTATTGCGAACGCCATAATGGACAAAAGCTTCCAAATGTACTACCAGCCGATATATTCCCCTAAAAAAAAGGCGTTCGTCGCAGCGGAAGCATTCGTAAGGCTTAAGAACGAAAAATACGGATATATTTCGCCGGCACTTTTCATTAAAGAAGCCGAATCTTCCGGCGCGATTCATCAGATTTGGGACATAATCATTGAAAAGATTTGTAGTTTTGTGTCAAAAAACGAGCTTCGTGTTATCGGGTTTGAGCACATAGATATAAACATCTCTGAAATACAGTTCATGGAAACCGATTTTTCTGAAAAACTGTTGCGTGTGCTTCGTAAATACAATGTAAGCCCGTCCATGCTGGCATTCGAGTTAAAAGAAACTGCGATAATGAACGAGCAGCCCGCGTTCGTGCGTAACATAAAGCGGCTTGAAGCTCTGGGAATAAACTTCGCGCTTGATGATTACGGTACCGGAACTTCGAACATGTGCCGAATCTCACAAATGCCGATTTCTGTCGTGAAGATGGACAGCGAATTCATAACGAAAACGGCTCCTGACAGCAACAGCAGCATACTTAAAAACACTGTCTCGCTCCTTAACGGAGCAGGCATGAAAACGCTTGCGGAGGGAGTAGAGGATGAAAAAACAGCCGAGCTCCTTATAAGCATGGACTGTGACTATCTGCAGGGATACTATTATTCCAAGCCGCTTTCTGAACAAGATTTTATGGAAAAATTCCACAGTTATAGCGCTGACGAGCTATTTTAATCGAAATCTAAAAGCGTAAAAAAGCTAATAAATTATAAAATCTCAAATATCTATATAAAACTCTTTAAAATAATTCAAATATGGTTTATTATAGTTATTATGTTGGCAAATCTTTCACGAATCGTCGATTTTGACCTTTGCGCAATTATTGTATTTGTCGTAGTCCTCGTAACTCTTCTGTTCCGCAAGGTGCTTAAAACCGGAGCAGACCGTTATCTTTTGGGTATAGTTTTTATCGGTCTGCTTACTACAATTTTTGATTTTATCGCTGAGCTGTTCGAAGCAATTCCTGAAAATTCTAAACCTGAGTTTTATATACTTAGGGTGTTCGTCTGCTATGCGTATTTCTCTTTACGCAACCTTCATGCGCCTATTTATCTTCTGTATATTGTAAAAACTTCCGAAACATGGCACATGCTCGCCTCTAAAAAAGGTCCTGTCATTCTGGGAATATTGCCTTTTATCGTGGCGACTGTAACGCTGTTCTCAAATATTTTCACGCATCAGATTTTTGCAATCAGCGAAGAGCTTGTTTATTCGCGTGGTTCCGGGCTTAATATAATTTACTGCTGTAACGGAATATACATGGCGATGGGCGTTTCTACGCTCGTTTCGTACAGAAAACTTTTCCGCCGCGATAAATTCGTTGCGCTTTTAGCAATGTACCCGCTGAATATGGCTGCGGTTATTGTCCAGCTTCTTATGCCGAAATACCTTGTTGAAATGCTTGCTGTTTCGCTGGCTTGTCTGTTTATTGTAATGACGCTCCGTGACGAAGAAGGAATGCGTGACCCGATCCTTGGTATAATGAACTACCGAAGTTTCAATAACGACACGCGGCGCATCCTTTTCGTCCAAAAGCCCGTAAACATGATTCTTATAAACATCGTAAACTGGAAGTCGATATATCAGATTCTTGGCAATGAGAACTCTATCGTGCTTCTGCGCCGGCTTAAGGCGAAGTTCGAAGAGATTTTCAGGAAGCATCATTTTGACCATACGCTATATTATCTGGAACTAGGGTATTTTGCGGTCGTCGATGACAAAGCAACGCCGGAAAATATACAGGCTGCGGCAGAGGCCGTTGACGAATACATCCTTGAAGACACTGTAATCAACCAGATTTTTGTAGAGCTTAACTCTACTATCTGTTGCGTAAAATGTCCTACGGATTTTGACAAATATCCCGATTTCATTAAATTCGTGGAAGATTTCAGGAAATACGTCACGGATACAAAAGGTGTTGCTAACGTAAGCGACATTATTGCGAACAAAGAGTTCCTTCTTAAGAACGAGCTTCCGGAAATAATAGCGAACGCCATAATGAACAAAAGCTTCACTATGTACTACCAGCCGATATATTCGTCAAAAAAGAAGACATTCGTAGCGGCTGAAGCATTCGTACGACTTAAGACGGAAAAATACGGTTATATTCCGCCAGCGCTTTTCATTAAAGAAGCAGAAACTTCCGGTGCGATTCACCAGTTGTGGGATATCCTTATAGATAATGTTTGCCGCTTTGTCTCAAAGAACGAGCTTCGCGTAATCGGTTTTGAGCACATAGACATAAACATTTCCGAAATTCAGTTCATGGAAACCGATTTTTCAGAAAAACTGGAGCGAGCACTTCGTAAATACAGAGTTCATCCGTCAATGCTGGCATTTGAGCTTAAGGAAACTGCGATAATGAATGATCAGCCCGCGTTCTTGCGCAACATAAAGCGTCTTGAAGCGTTGGGAATACACTTTTCTCTTGACGATTACGGTACTGGAACTTCGAATATGTGCAGAATTTCGCAAATGCCGATTTCTGTGGTAAAGATGGACCGGGAATTCATAAATAAAACAGCATCAGAAAGCAGCAGCAACATACTTAAGAACACTGTCTCGCTCATTAACGAAGCTGGCATGAAGACGCTCGCGGAGGGAATTGAGGATGAAAAGACAGCTGAGCTCCTTATGAGCATGGGCTGCGATTACCTGCAGGGATACTATTATTCCAAACCGCTTTCTGAACAAGATTTCATGGAAAAATTCCACAGCTATAACGCTGACGAGCTATTTTAGTAGGTGGGGGCAAAACTTTTAAAACTTTCTCACATTTTTTAGGTAAAATTTAGGTAAAATTAATATTTGTGTGTTAGAATAATATCATACTGCTGTTAAAATAATATTTTAAACGGAGGAAAATAATATGGGTTTAATTAAAGCTGCTCTTGGTGCAGCCGGTGGCGTTCTTGCTGATCAGTGGAAAGAGTATTTCTATTGCGAATCTCTTCCTCTTGAAGTAATCGTAACGAAAGGTAAGAAAAAGGTTAGTGGTCGTTCTAGCAACACAAAGGGCGATGATAACATCATTTCGAATGGATCTATAATCGCTGTTGCCGACGGTCAGTGTATGATTATTGTCGAGCAGGGTAAGGTAGCGGAAATCTGCGCCGAGCCAGGTGAATTCAAATATGATTCATCAACAGAGCCTTCAATTTTCTCTGGTAACCTTGGTAAAAACATAATTGATATCTTCAAGAATATTGGAAAGCGTTTCGCATTCGGTGGCGAAGCTCCAAAAGATCAGCGCGTTTACTACTTCAACACAAAGGAACTTATCGGAAACAAATACGGTACCCCGACACCAGTTCCTTTCCGCGTTGTTGACGAAAGAGCCGGTATTGATATCGACGTTTCTGTACGCTGCTTCGGTGAATACAGCTATAAAGTAACGAACCCGATTCTTTTCTATACAAACGTCTGTGGAAACGTTTCCGAAGACTATACAAGAGATACAATCGACAGCCAGCTCAGATCAGAGCTTCTTACAGCTTTGCAGCCTGCATTCGCTAAGATTTCCGAGCAGGGAATCCGCTATTCAGCCGTTCCTGGCCACACAATGGAACTTGCGGACGCTCTTAAAGAAGTTCTTTCTGCAAAGTGGCGTGACTACCGCGGTATTGAAATTCAGAACATCGGTGTTTCTTCTATCACAGCGACAGAAGAAGACGAGAAGATGCTCAAAGAGCTCCAGAGAAACGCTGCTTTCATGGATCCAACCCGTGCCGCTGCATATCTTGTAGGTTCTCAGGGAGCCGCTATGCAGGCAGCTGCATCGAACCCGAACGGTTCAGCAATGGCATTCATGGGTATGGGCATGGCCGGACAGGCTGGCGGTATGAACGCACAGAACCTGTTCGCAATGGGCCAGCAGCAGCAAGCCGCACAGGCTCAGCAAGCGGCTCCTGCACAGAGCGCACAGGCAGCTCCTGCCGCCGGCGGATGGAAGTGCTCTTGCGGCGCTGTCGTAAGCGGCAAATTCTGCCCGGAATGCGGCGCAAAGAAACCGGAAGAAGACTTCTGGACATGTAGCTGCGGTGCAAAGAACAAAGGCAAATTCTGCCAGGAATGCGGTGCAAAGAAACCCGCCGGCGTGCCACAGTACAAGTGCGACAAGTGCGGTTGGGAGCCACCGAAGGGAACAGTTCCGCCAAAATTCTGTCCGGAATGCGGCGATCCTTTTGATGACGGCGACATCGTATCGTAACGGCGGAGTGATAAATGGCTTCTTCATTAACTAACTATAAATGTCCTGCCTGTACAGGACCCGTACATTTTTCCGAGAAGACAGGGCAGTGCGTCTGTGATTTCTGTGGTAGCACGTATACCATAGAAGAGATGGATGCCCTTTACGGAAAAAAAGTTGAGGAGCAGGCACAGCAGGAGCCTCAGCCGCAGCCGATCGATGCAGACGGCTCCGGCATGAAGGCCTTTAACTGCCCGTCTTGCAGCGCGCAGCTTTTTTGCGACAGCACGACTGTCGCAACGAGCTGTCCGTATTGCGGTAACCCGACCGTAATTCCGTGTCAGTTCAAAGAAAAACGGATGCCGGACTATGTACTGCCTTTCAAACTCGACAAAAAGAAAGCAAAACAGGCCTTGCAGGACCATTACAAAGGCAAACGCTTCTTACCGAATGCTTTCTCTAATGAGAACCATATCGACGAGATAAAAGGCGTTTACGTACCTTTCTGGCTTTTTGACGGAACAGTCGATGCCAACGTCACGTTCGACGCGACTACTTCTACAGTCCGCCGTTCCGGAAACACCGAGACAACGACGACAAAGCATTATAAGGTTAAGCGAAAGGGAAATATCGCTTTCAGCCGCATTCCGGAAGATGCGTCCGAGAAGATGGACGATGCTCAGATGGATTCCATTGAGCCTTTCGACTTCAAAGAGCTCAAGGAGTATTCGGCATCTTATCTTCCGGGCTTCCTTGCTGAGTCATATGATGTTGAGGAAGACGCATGCATGGACCGTGTTCAGGCACGTATTGAGCCGACCGTTATAAACTTCATGGAGAAGGATATAACGTCATACGACACAGTTTCTGTGTCTACAAAGGATATAAAGTTCACAAAGACTGACTGCAAATATGCGTTCATTCCTGTGTGGCTCCTTAGTACTAAGTGGCAGGACAAGAACTTCTTGTTCGCCATGAACGGTCAGACCGGTAAGTTTGTTGGTGATCTTCCTGTTGACAAGGGCAAATACTGGCGTATGTTCAGTATCATTACAGTTGTCACAACGGCTGTTGCATCAGCTGTTATGTATTTCCTTTAAGAGGCGGAGAAAATGAAAAGATATATTCGTATAGTTTTTACGTTGATGTTCATCATGCTGCTTTTTCCGCTGACTCTTGTTGCCGAGGTTTATGACACGGCGGGAATTCTGACCACTGATGAGGAAGAAGATCTTTCTAGATGGACTGCTGAGCTGGAAAGCCTTTACACAATTGACGTGAATGGCAAGCCAAGCAATGTCGGTGTATACATCGTCACTATCGAAAGCAAGGCTTCTGTTTCCGGCAGAGGAATGTCTATATCGGAGCTTGCAGAAGATCTGTTTGATTATCTTGGAGTGGGAGCCGGTGACGACAAAAACGGTATCTTGCTGCTTTTTGATATGGAGACAGAAGAGTCAGGCCTTTTCGTCAACGGTCCTGCCGGAAATTATGTTTTCAGCGATTCTGGAAAAGACTTTCTTTTGGAAGTTTTCGAAGACAGCTACAATGAAGGTGGTTTTTACCACGCATTCTTTGATTACCTAAATGAAGTTCAATGGCAGCTGCGTGATGCTTGGTATGGTGAAGATTTTGACTACGAGGACTACGAGGATTACGACGACTATGACACAGACGTATACTCCGCTGGAACCACACCAAAAACAAGAGCTGCTGGTGGAAGTTCATCATTGAATACGGCTTCACTTTCAGTTAACCCGGACGATGCAGAGAGCATTCTTGATGGTGGAAATATTCTGTCATCGTCAGAGCTTGATAAACTGGAACAGAAAGCCGCTGCTTTGGAGAACCAGTATACAATCACTGTTGACGGAAAATCGAGCAAAGTCGGTATTTATATCATAACTCTGGAAGACAAATACAGTATTGGTGCCCAGAATTATCCGATATACGAACTTTCCGAAGCTATTTACGAGCAGTGGGATTTAGGTGTCGGTGACGACAAAAACGGTATCCTTCTTTTGATGGATATGTATGAGCGCGATTTTGATATTTGCGCTCACGGTTTTGCCGGAAACTACACATTCACTGACTACGGTAAAGAGAAACTTGAAGAAGCGTTTATAGATGATTTCGGTGAGGATGACTGGTACGCAGGATTCGACCACTACCTTAACGAAATTGAGCGCCAGCTTATGTGGGCAGAGAAGGGTGATCCTGTAGACGTAGGCTCTGAGTCAGAAAAACTCCGCAATAAAATCGGAATTCCCGGGATTGTAGGCGTGTCATTGCTTATTGGTCTTATATTCGCGCTCATCGTATGTACGCACTTCAAGAATCAGATGAAGAGCGTTCGTCCAGCCGCTTCTGCATCAGACTTTGCTGAAGGAAAAGGCATTGAGTATACCGAAAAAGCCGATGACTTCTTAAGGACGACGACAAGCACTAGGGTAATAGAATCATCGTCATCAAAAGGCGGAACATCCGTAAATTCAGGCGGATACTCACACCGCAGCGGAAAATTCTAATCCCTGTAGCTTAGCGTTTTGCTAAAAATGAGCCGGATGTGCATTAAAAAGTGCATCCGGTTTTTTTGTGTTTTGTGCGTTTTGTGCGGTGAAAAGCCAATTACCAACCGAAGCCGCGTCCGCTTCTGAAGTCGACTTTTCTATTAAGTGCGATGCGGAAAATCGAGAGTATTCCGAATATCTGGCTTAGTCCCATAAAAACTGTGACCATAAGGACGGAGCCAGTGAATATCATTCTGTATGTGCTGTCAAAATAAAACGGGAACAATGCCATACAACCCATGAAAAGAAGCGAAAGAATTATTCCAGCTACGCTTCTGAAAGAAGAATATCTTCTTTTTCTTCGTTTAATCATAGCTAAAAAGTTGAATGTGCACAGGAAAAGCATCGCAAGACACAAAACGCTGCCTACAACATCGAATGTTTCTGTTGATATAAAGCTTAGAATGAAGTCATCTTTGTCATCAAGCGATTTAAGGCAGTTTTCAAGTATTTTGTCAGAGGGTGCTTTCATGCCGCTGCACAGGACGATAACGCCTTTTTCACTTTCCGCATTGAACCACAGGCTTGTACTGAAGTTTTCTATGCCGCCGTCACGGTAAAATGCGTTCTGTGCAGCGGAGAAAAACAAGCCACCGTAAAATGCGTCAGTTTTTGTTTCCTCCGGGGAAAAAGCGCAGTATTCCATTGAAAGCAAAGACTCTATGGCCTTTGAAAGCTTTTCAGGTGCGGTGCGTTTTCCCGAAAGAACGCGTACAAAATGCGTAAGATCTTCGGCACACGTAATCATGCCCTTTGAAGGCGTGTTCGCATCATTCAGTTTTATGTCGTAGTTTATTATGAAACTCGCGAATGTCCGGGAACCGCGTACAACCTTAGCGTATTGAGGTACACTGTCGTATGAAAGGTATGTCCGCGTTAATCCGAGCGGTTCAATTACGTTTTTTGTGACGTATTCAGCCCATGAAGAGCCGGTGACTTTCTCTATTATAAAAGCGAGTATCGCATAGTCAGTCTCGACATTTCTGTACGCGGTTCCCGGCAAAAAGGAAAGCGTTGCCCCGGAGGAATTCCGCAAAGCCGCACGGAGCGTCACGTTGCCGTCTGACCCTAAAAGCTCGTCTTGAGTATGAATCGGAATGCCGCTTGAATGCGATGCAAGCTGGCTTATCGTTATGTCGGTTAAGTCTTCTTTGTACGTAAATGTAAGCCAGGGGTAGAATTTCGTTATCGGGTCAGACGGAGAAAGAATGCCGTCCTCAAAAAGAATGTTCAATGAAAGTCCTGTAAGTATTTCTGTTATTCCGCCAGAAAGAAACAAGCTGGTAGGAGGAAGTTCTTCTCCATTAAGAGTATGGCTTTCGTATTCAATGTTTTCTTGCTGTATAAGTGCGATACTGCATGCCGGTATCCTGTGTGTACGGATTATACGCTCCGTACTTTCGGCTAATGTAGAGGCATTTCCCCATGTATCAAGATGAAAAAAAATCGCGATTAAGAAAACTAATATTATAAAAAAAGTACATAATATTTTTGATTTTATTTTCATGGCAATCCTCGTACATTTGATTCTTATATTTTATTATCGTAAAAAATTACTGCGTGATTTACAGCGCGCTGAATAACTACTAATCTTCTGTTTCAATACACTCAAAGTAGCCTTTTTCGCGCTCTTGTTCCGCAACTGAATTGTAAAACCAGATTGTTGCTTTTACTTTGGAGTTTTCCGCCGCTTGCTTTTGTAACTGCAAAATGTTTTCTGTGCTCTGTAACGGAGTTTTTACGCTGACTACATTTTTCATCGTTTTGTATTCGCCTTCAATCAGTCCTGCGTCTTGCAATATAATTTCGGGAACTGTCATTCCAAAAGATGCCGCATACGTGGATGTCATGCCTGAAAGCCGGCTGTTTAGCTCCAGAATGTACCATTTTGCGTTGGAATACACTAAATCAACTTGGAGCGTGCCAGAAAACTCCAAAGCTTCTGCAAGACGCTCCATCTCCTTGTAGAGTTCGTTAAGCGGGTACTTTTCTGCAGATACGGGACCTTTTTTAGTGCTCTGACGCGGGTTTGTTATCCCGTAGTTATTAAGAGAGAATTCCATCGGCGGAAAAACGGTATAACTATTTTTAGAGCCGTGTTTATGTGGTAAACCGTGGATTTCAAGCCCCATTTGAACTCCAGCAACATATTCTTCAACGATGTGGTCACAACCGTTTCTTCTGGAGTCAAGAAAAGCTTTTGCCATCGCGAATGTATCTGCAATACGTATGCCTAGCGAACTTAAGCCCGCAACAGGTTTTATAACAACAGGAAAAGTCATATCAGAAAGGCGGGAAAGAACGTATTCCCTGTAAGTGTTGAAGTTCGCTCCTGCTTTTTTAAGGTCAGTTTTATACATTTCATGATTCACATAAATGTATTCGGGCATAAGGAAATTATGCTTTTCTAGCATTTGATGCGTATAAGCTTTGTTAAAGCTGTTTATGGACAATTCGGTGTTGTTGCAAATTGTATTAATCCCTTGTTTTTTAAGGATTTGTGCCGTTATAGAATCGTTCAGAGGAAGCCAGTCATAAGAGAGTGACCACGAAGAAGCTGCTACAGCTATATCGGGCTTAATAGAGGCTATCGTTTCAGCTGCTTTTTCCGGCATGCTGTTTTCTAGCAAAACGATATGAAGATTTTTTGCAGTGCATAAATTGTCACCGAGTAAGAAAAGCCCAGGTTTGGCTGCAGCAAGGAAAATGTCCAGTTCAGGGTGAGCTGTTGCAACTTCATCCCATTGTGAAAGCCAAGACGGATTTGACCCGATAAAAAAAGTGTCCGGGTCATACTGCGTCGGATTGGTGCTATACACGACGACTTTCACGGTTTTATCCTTTTGGGTATTGTTTTTGCGTTATATGCTTCCTCAAAAAGAAGTTCATGTGAATTAAGCCTTGAACCGTCATTTCCAGGCATCCTTTCTGCGTAAAGTCCGTCTGCCATAAGCTCTGTTCCGTTTTCGGTGTCGCTCATCAGCGTGTCAAAAACGTGTCTGAGCTTGCTTTTTGCGTCCTCATCGAATACAGGGGCGGCTATTTCTATGCGGCGCGTTGTGTTACGCGTCATAAAATCTGCGGACGCTATGTAAATCTTTTCGTCTTTGCCCTTGCCAAAGCGATATATGCGCGAATGCTCCAAAAAACGACCGACTATGCTGATGACTTTTATATTATCTGTTTCACCGGGAATGCCAGGAACTATGCAGCATATTCCGCGCACAATAAGCTCAACTTTAACCCCGGCGCGTGAAGCTTCTATAAGTTTTTCAATAAGCGGCCTGTCTGTAAGCGCATTTATCTTTATGCCAATATATCCGCTTTCACCGAGCTTCGTCTGCTCAATCTGCTCGTCCATAAGGCGTAGTATCCCGGATTGAAGCGAAGTAGGGGCAACAAGAAGATGTTTCGTGCTGGCGACTGTTTCGCCTTTAATAAGCGAATCGAAAAGCAAAGAAGCGTCCGCGCCAATAGCGTAATTTGCTGTTATAAGTGAAAAGTCTGTGTAGACACGCGAAGTTTCCTCGTTGTAATTGCCAGTTCCAATTTGCGTAATGTATGAAATGCTGTCATCTTCGTCAGTTTGGCGCGTTATAAGACAAAGCTTTGCATGAACTTTATACTGCCCAAGTCCGTACACAATCTTGCAGCCGGCTTCTTCAAGCCGCCTTGACATTTCAATATTGTTAGCCTCGTCAAAGCGGGCGCGAAGCTCCACCAAAACTGTTACTTCTTTGCCGTTTTCCGCAGCTTCCGTCAGAAGTTCTATAACTTTGCTCCTGTCGGCGACGCGGTAAAGCGTTATTTTTATTGAAATTACACTTTCGTCATCGGCCGCGTCGCGCAGGAGCCGCATAAACGGCTTCATGCTCTCGAACGGATACGAAAGCAATATATCTTTTTGCTCTATCTGCTTTATGATACTTTCTTTTACGTTTATGCCTGACGGAAGCTGCGGACTTCTCTGCTTATAAAAAAGCGCTGTCCTGTCCGCCAAATAGTTTTGCAAAAGCCTTGCGAAAGAAAACTCAAGCGGCGTGTTCACTCTGATTATGTGGTTCGTATCAATTCCAAGAAAGCTTGCTATCTTTTCTTGCGTCTTTTTGTCTATGTCGCGCGAAAGTTCAAGCCGGACAGGACTAAGGCGTTTTCTTTGCTTAATCAGCTGTTCCATTACGTCACGGTAGTCCAAATCTTCATCATAAACATCACCGGCGTTAATATCCGCGTTCCTTGTTACACGCATAACGGCTTTTTGAACGACATTATACCGGTCAAACAGCTTTGTAACGAAATGAAGAATAAGCTCTTCGCTCAACATAAATGTTCCTGGACGGGAAGGAACCCCTATAAGCCTTTTGAAAACTGTATTGGCACACGGAACTATGCCTATCTTTTTTTTGCCATCATCTTTTTCAAGAATTGCGATGGCGTATAATTCTTTATTGTCAAGGAACGGAAAAGTCTGGTGCTTGTTCACAATGATAGGGGAGAGGAATGGTGCTATATGTGTATCAAAGTATTTTTCAAGCAAGATGGCATCATCTTCTTGTAATTTATTGAAGTTGATTATGCTTAAACCTTCGTTTTTAAGGTTTGCCATCAAGTCGTCATATATAACTGTTTTTTTTGTTTCAAGCGTCTTAACACGTTCAAGAATTGCGTTTACTTGTTCACGGCTTGTCATCCATGTTTTGTTCTCGCGAATTTCTTCTTTTGAATTCATTTGAACCATAAGGGTTCCGACGCGTACCATGAAGAATTCATCAAGATTGCTCTGGTAAATAGAGATGAATGATAGTCTTTCTGCAAGAGGAATACGCGGATTCCCGGCTTCGTTCAGAACACGCTCGTTGAACTGCAGCCAGGAAAGTTCCCTGTTTTTATAGCAGTCTGTGTTTCCCATATCATTACTGATACTCGGATATTAAAGACTTTACAAGAGGATTTATTCCCGATTTTTGTGTACTTGTAATCAGTTTGTTGCTGCAATCTTCGATAGCGCGCTTCCATGCGTCTTTTTTGTTCGCTGAAAGCTCTACAATCGAAGTTTTTTCAACAACTTTTGTGAAGTTATCGTACTGTGTTATCATTTGTGACAGCGTCAATCTGTCGAAAATATCGTTCATCTGGAAGATTTTTGTAAGATACAAGTCTCTCTGTCTGTTGAACTCTTCCTGCGTAATGCTGTAAAAGTCGTATGCTGTGTATGAGACAGTTGTTTTGCTATTCTTTGAAGTTTCTATCTTGCGCCAGAAACTTCCTTCTTTTGTAGCTTTTACGGATTCGTCAACTTTCATGCAAGCTTCAAAAAGCATTTTTCGCTGCTCAGGAGTAAAGTCTTTCATTGCAATACTGAACACAAGGTACATTTCTGTAGCCATTGCACGCTGTATATCGTTTGTGGCGTTTATCTGGGCATCCTCTAAGTTTGCGGCTTCTCCTGCGGCTATTACAATAAAACGCTGCGAACTAGCACTTTTGCCTTTTGAAGTTAAGAAAGAACTTCCATCACCAAAAGCAAGTGTTTCAAGCCATGCCGGGGAAGCTGTCTTTTCACCGTTTCCTTTGTTATACCAGTCTGTTATCTTTCCGCTTTGGGCCGGAGCAACTGTTTTTCCGGAAGTGCCTGTTTTATCGGTTCCGTCAGTTGTCGTACATCCTGCAATTATGCAGAGCAGTGAAATAATTGATATTACAGTTAAAAACGATTTTTTCATGCTTACCCTCTTTATAGTTTTATTAGTATATGTACGATGTTTTTCCGGGGAATTTTCCTATTGAAACAGAGAATCCCGATGTTTTTGGACCTAAAAGTGTAGCAACTTTAAAAGTCAGCTGAATTACGAGCGTTCCAGAGTCTTTGTTCTTTCCAATACCAACAGTTCCATAAAGCGAAAGATGCTTAGGATTTGTATCCCAGCGTGAATCCTGCTCAAAATCTGCCTGTACGCCTGCTTTAAGAGAATACAAAAAGCCAGGACTGTAGAAAGAAAGGGCAGCGTCTGCAAAGATTTTTCGCTTTACAAAATCGGGGTCATTTTCCTGCGAGAAGTAGCCGTTCAATTGAACAGCTGCGTGAGAGACGATGTACTTAGATTTAAGACCGGCTTCGAACATTGTAGGTGCGCTTACGTTAGAGGCGTTTATACCCATCGTTCCGTATGCAAGCATAAGGAATGAGTCGCCTGCGTAAAAGCCCAAGTCGGCTTTTAATCCCGGGTAGACACCGTTCTTGTTAATCTTAAAGTCAAGGCCGCCGCCGACTATAAAGAACAAAGGTTTGTAGTCGGCCGTGAAGCTCATTGAATAATTACTGCCGTATCTGTAGTCCATTGCGGCGGAAAGCGACGCATTTTGCATAAAATCGGCGTCTATAGAGCCTTCGAATCCCCAATCGTTTCCATGAAAGCTGTCGTATATGCCGCCCAAATAAATAGTTGCCTCACTGAAAAGAAGAGGGCAGAGGAGAACGAGTATAAAAACGGTGGCGATAATTTTTTTCATTACTATATTGACGCCTTATAGCTTAACGAGAAATTAAAGAATTTTCCTATATCAGAGTATGACATTGGATGGAATTCAAACAAAAGAGTGAACGTTCCACCAAGAACATCACAGTTAAGATACGGTGAAACCTGAATATCAAGATCACGTATTTTATAATTATCGGTAAGACCGCAGGCTACAGTTGCATGAATACCAGTCGATGACTGACTTCTTATAAGAATAAAATCATGAGAAGCAATATGTATGTCACACCCGATTGGTTGCGGTATAAAAGGAAGATCGGCAACTTGCGTTTCCGGAATACAGAAGAAAGATACATTGCAACGGATGTATTTTCCTGTGAAACGTGGTTCTACAAACAAGAACAAGTCTTTAAGTGATATAGTCTTTGTATCAGGCATTGGTTTTATCTGAAGGCGCTGAAGACCGGCCTGAATGAAAAGGTTCGTTACAGGGTTGTTTCCGAGCAGCAGCGAGAAACCGGCGTGAAGGTCACATCTACGGATAAGAAGGAATACTTCGGAATCGTTAGAGTCTGTTGTTTCAAGCGGAAGCGCGGCTCCAATACCGGCATCGAAAAGCACCGTATCATAAGCAGCAGCGAACCGAAGGTCAAAGTTAAAGAAGTTGTAGTCGTATTTTTTATCATAATAGAAGTAAAAACCGAGCGCATTTGGCGACTGGAACTTCATGGAGTAAGAAAGACCTATGCCGGAGTATGTTACAAGACCTTCTGAAAAAACAGCAAGTTTTTTTTCGAATATGGATGAGGAATAGTTGAATGTGCTGAAGTTTTTCTGAAGGAATTCATCGGAACCAAGTGATTCGTACTTGCCCATGAAAATACCGATGCGCTGCGTTATTGTTGTTGTTGGGAGCTTGAATGAAACAGAAAGCTCATTAATAGAGAAATAAGACGGCGTATCCTGGAAAAATCCATTTTCGATGATATCGTCAGTAAGGATTCCAAAGTTTCCTCTGAAAAGGACATTGTTGTCCATATTGTACTGCGCGGCGAATACTCCGTTAAGCTTAAGTTCCGGAACATTACCTTGAACCGGAATTAAAGAAATGTCCGCACCTGCGAACGAACTTAAGGCTGATTCTGCCGACAGTGCTGTCATCGGTATGAGAATTAATATAATCGTCAATATAATAGAAAAAAGTTTAGTTCTAGTCATCGTTACAGTATCTCCAAAAAATACTTTCCCATTGCATTATCGGCAGCAAAATACTTATTCTTGAGTATCCTCTTCTATTGTAACGCTTCTTCGATATAAATTCAGCACTTTTCCACGATTATTTTGATTGTTAATTGTGAAAATATTACGGAATTCTGAAAATCTCTATTTTCTTAAATGAGTACTTGACTTATCGATTTTAACGGATAAAATATAAGCTATGAGTGATTATCTTGACTTGAACAATGAAGAACTTCTGAAAGACTTCTTCAGTGAAGCTGATCAGCAGGTGGAAAATCTTGAGAGCAATATCCTTGTCATTGAGAATGATCCAACAAATCATGATGCAATAGATGAGATATTCAGAGCTGCCCATACGCTTAAGGGCGGTTCGGCGACCGTTGAAATGAACGAGCTGTCGGAATTCACACATGTAGTGGAAGATCTTCTTGATGAATTGCGTTCTGGAACTATTCCTGTTACGGAACCGGTTGTAGATGCATTGCTATCTGCAATAGATATAATCAAGGCTATGCTTGAGGCACGCTCAAACGGCTCTATCTATGAAAACGATGTTGAGCCTGTAAAAGCAACGCTAAGAGCTTTTGTCCCGCAAAAAGAGGGCAAAAAGAAATCTGCCGCACCAAAGCAGTTCGCGCCTACTACAGTTCGTCAGACACCGCAGCCGGCGCCACAGACAACTGTTGCTCAGACTGCCGCACCGGCGGCTTCAAACCTGCCGCCTCTTTCTGAATACGAATATCTTGAGCTTAAGGACTCTTGCCAGGCTGGCGAGAAGCTTTGGGCTGTTACAGTTACTTTTGACGAAAGCAATCCTATGAACAGCGTCGGCGGTATTCAGGTATTTGCTGCCCTTAAGAACAAGGGTACAGTCCTTAAGACCGTTCCGGACTTTGATGTTCTTTATGAAGATGTTTTCCAGCCAGAAGTCGTCTATTATGTAGCCGCCAAGTGCGGACAGGACGAACTGGAAGATGCTTCTTTCCTTACCGACGTTACGCTCAGCACGGATGCTCGTTGTCTCGATTCTGGATACGCTGCTCCTGCCGCCGCACCGGTTGCAACAGCTGCTGCCCCAGTGGCGCCGGCTGCTCCAGTTGCTCAAGCGTCGGAACCTGTTGCTGCGGCTCCTGTCCAGGAAGCTCCAAAAGCAGAAGGTGCTTCCGAAGCACCGCAGAAAGCGGCGCAGCATACTGACACGTCAAAGCACTCCTCTTCAAGCAGTGTTCTCCGCGTAGATTCAAGACGCATCGACTACTTGCTTAACCTTGTCAGTGAAACTGTTATTACTAAAGCGGCGTTCAACCAGACGGCGCTTCAGGTCGGCGAACTGCAGGGACACCTTCTCGCAATTGAAGCGGGCTACAGAGAAAAACTCAAGAAGCTTTTCGATCAGGTTCCGCGCTATATAGAGTCAAGCCAGGAAGGAATGTCTATTAAAGATATCAAGGCAAGCTTGAACAATGACTTTGGCGAGCTTTACAACGTATTCGACACGTTCGATGCTTCGTTCAAGAACATGGTCGGAAAGTTCCGCTCATCAACGCAGAACCTCGGCAGAATCGCCGGAGAACTGCAGGAAGGCGTAATGAAGATTCGTATGGTTCCTATCAGCCAGATTTTCTCACGCTTCCCGCGCGTTGTGCGTGATTTGAGCCGCGACCTTAACAAGAAAATCAACCTTCAGATAGAAGGTGATGATACAGAACTCGACAAGGCTATTATAGAAGACTTGCTCGATCCTATCATGCACTGCGTACGTAACTCCGTCGATCACGGTATCGAGTCACCGGAAGAGCGCAAGGCAGCCGGAAAGAACGAGGAAGGTACAGTTCTTCTTAAAGCCAGTAACGAAGGTAACCTTATTATCATTGACATAATTGATGACGGTAAGGGTATTGATGTTTCTAAGATTAAGAAAAAGGCAGTTGAGCGCGGTCTTATCCATCCGGATAAAGCCCTTACAGATCAGGAAGCATATCAGCTTATGTTCTCACCTGGTTTCTCAACGGCTGATAAGATTACGAACGTCTCTGGACGCGGTGTAGGTCTTGATGTTGTTAAGACACAGATTGAAAAGCTTAACGGCTCTGTAATCGTTACGTCACAGCCAGGATTAGGATCTAAGTTCAGTATCCACATCCCGCTTACAATGGCTATTATTCAGGGTCTGCTCGTAAGAGTCGGCTCCGAAGTATACTCCATACCGATCGCTTCCGTTATCGAGAGTGTTCGTGTAAGTTCTAAGGAAATCAACCGCATCGACAATTACGAAGTTATGAACGTTCGTAACGAAGTTATCAGTATTCTCCGCCTTAGCCGCCTGTTCGGCATTAAGAAGACGGAAGAGTCCGAATATAACTTTATCGTAATAGTCGGCTCTGTTGACAAGAAAATCGGTGTTATGGTTGACTCTCTTATCGGAGAGGAAGATGTCGTTATCAAGCCTTTGCGCGACCAGTTCACCAATTCTCCGGGTATCGCCGGTGCGTCTATCCTCGGAGACGGTTCCGTTTCGCTCATCATTGACGTTAGCCAGCTTCTTGAGCTTGGTGTAAGACAGGAAATTGATGCCCGCAACGAACAGGAAGCTGAAATCCTCTAGGAGTTGAATATGGAAAGTGTTGCAGAGAAAGACATGGCTTTACAGGCTGTTAACGAGGAAATAGCGGAGGAGCGCAAAGAGAAGCTGGCGAACATTGACTTTAAGATGGTCGCTTTCTCGCTCGCCGGCAGGGATTACGCGATTGACATTATGAAAGTTAAGGAAATCGCAAAAGCTGGCCGCTTCACGTATGTTCCGAATACGTCTCCGTTCGTTCTTGGTGTTTACAACCTTCGCGGCGAGATTATTCCTATAATAGACTTGCGTCTTTTCTTCGGCATTAAAGTGCCGGAGCGCAAAGGCGACGAGATAGAGAATGTTATCATCGTTTCTGTCGGCGAGCAGATTTTCGGCGTTGTAATTGATGCAATAGACAAGGTTGTCGGAATTCAGAAGAGTTCCATTCAGCCGCCGCATCCGCTGTTTGGTGGAATAAGCATCAAATATATTTCTGGCGTTGTCGAAAGCAACGGACACCTTTATATCCTTCTTGATATAGACAGGATTTTTGGTGCTCGCGATTCAGGCAAGGCAGAAATCGATATGCTGAACCATCAGGCTGCCGAGGCGATGAAGGCAACAAAGCAGAAAGTCGCCGAGAAAGCTGCAGAATCTAACCCGGCTTTGGAAACAGAGTACAAGTTCATCGTTGAGAACCTTAAGTCACTTCGCAAATTCACGGTTTCTGCCGTAAACGAAGCATGGGTTCGCTCCCGCCTTGCGGAATGGACGAAAGAACGTGGACAGGGAAAGATTCAGCTTGTTGATGAAAAAGACGCGGATGCGTTCCTAGTTCCGTTCTATTCACCGTGCAACGGTGCTTTCTGGACAGAGCAGTACGCTCGTGACGTGTTTAAATCACTTCCAGACAACAAAGCAAAACAGATTTTCGTATGGAATCCTGGCTGCGGCAAGGGTTACGAAACATTTTCGTTGGCATGTGTTCTTAAAAAACGCTATCCAGATGCGAAAATCCGTATTTATGCACACGATGTCGATCTTCTGAATGTATCAAATGCCCCGCTTTTGACCGTTCCTGCAGAAATGGCTTCTTCATGGCTTAAGCCTTATCTTGTTGCTACGGCTGGCGGCGGATATGCCTTTAATCAGGAGATTAAGGACATCATAATGTTTGAATATCACGACTGTATGAACAATAACGCCATGCAGCCTGTTGATATAATATTTGCAAGGGATATAATTTCTTTGCTTCCCGAGGAATTCCAGATTTCGTTCATGGACGACTTCTCTGAAAAACTTAAGGGAAATGGCTGTATTTTTGTCGGAGCCAATGAAACTTTGCCTGACAGCGCAAAGTGGCATGCAAAAACTGTTGGTTCTGTAACGAATTACAGCAAATAAACGGGTGGGGTCAGGGTCGTTGGGCTGTGACCATTGATTGCAAGTTGAAAATCGTAATCAACTTGAAAAAACGGCTGTGTCAAAGCTTCACGCATTGACCTGACGTTTTCACTTTAGACTTTAAGGAGTTTAATAATGCGTGTTGAGTACATTAATCCTTTTGTAGAAACGGCTTACAATATCTTGCAGGAAGTTCTTGGTGGTGAAGTCCGTCGTGGAGATTTGTATCTTAAATCAACTTCAATGCCAGTTATGGGTGTTGCCGCTCTCGTTGGTCTTGCTGGTGATGTTGAAGGTCGTGTTCTTTTTGACATGACAATGGAAACAGCAATGAACATCGCATCAAAGATGAACGGCGAAAAACTGACAGAATTTGATGCACTTGCTAAGGCAACTGTTACTGAGCTTGCAAACCTTATCACGGCACAGGCTGTAACAAAACTGCATGACCTTGGATTCCGTTTTGATCTTACGCCTCCTGCTCTTTTTACAGGAGACAAGATGGAAATCTCAGACCATGAGGTTGAGGCTCTTATAGTTCCTATGATCACTGATCAGGGAAAAGTAGAAGTTAACGTAGCAATACGTGAACATATATAATAACCAAGGAGGTTGAGAATATGAAAACAAAACAGGATTTTCCTTCAATAAACGAAAGGCCTCCTGAAGGCTTAAAGGACGATGGTTCCAAAGTTCGTGTACTTGTTGTAGACGATTCAATTTTCGTCGCTAAACAGCTTAGTCAGATCCTTTCTAGTGAAGGTTACGAGATTGTAGCTACGGCAGAAGACGGAAAAGAGGGCGTAGATAAGTATAAAGAGCTTTGTCCTAACGTTGACCTTGTTACAATGGATATTACAATGCCGAAGATGGACGGTATAACGGCTCTTGAGCATATTATGGCTTTTGACAAGAACGCTAAAGTCGTAATGGTAAGTGCTCTTGGAAAAGAAGAGCTCGTTAAAAAGTCACTTCTGCTTGGTGCAAAGAACTATATCGTAAAGCCTCTTGACCGCAAGAAGGTTCTTGAAAGAATCGGCGCGGCTATTAAATAGCAGATAAGCATCGGATGCAAAAGCGCATCCGGTGCTTTTTTTTGCAGTCGGGTCGGTTAGTGCGCTGACGTTATCAGGCAATACGTGCTTTTCGAAACTTTTTCCAGCATACAATCATTGCCGCTTTCGGCAAGCTTTTCGCGTAACTTACAGATGTACGTATGAAGCGTTTTTTTGTGCGCTTCGTTACAGTCGTTCCATAAGTGATTCATCATCATATCAGTTTCAACTTTTTCGCCCTTGTGCGACATGAGAAAGCTTAGAAGTGATGAAAGCTTCGGGCTTAAGCCGTTTATACCGTGGTGCTTTTTAGCGGCGGTCATAATTGCATCCGACAGCATATGGTATTTTGCCTCGCTGACTTTTCCCCTGTAATCGGTAAAATAAGGATCCGTGATAGACGTGATAGGAAAGTCGAGCAGCACATCGAAAATGTGATATTGCAATCTCCTTATCTTTTCTTTGGGAAAAAGAGCCTCGTCAACAAAAGCAATGTCGGGATCCGTCATTCTGATAAGAGACTGGAGCGTTTGAAAATCGGGCACGAGAAACGGAGTGTCTCCTGTTTTCCGAATCGCGTCTGCCAGTGACAAAAGAAGAAGCTTATCCTCTGAATAAACATAAACATTCATGCCTTACGTGTCTCCTTGACTATGATATGATTTCTATGGTACTATTGCCGCGTTAAGGGCGATTAGCTCAGTTGGTTAGAGTACAAGCATGACACGCTTGGGGTCACTGGTTCGATTCCAGTATCGCCCAGAGGGTAACTTTTCAAAAGTTACCCTTTTTTTTGCTCTTCTTTTTTTCGGATATCTTTTATTCGGTACGTTTTCCGTTTCTTTAGATAGTAACTTTTCCGTATGTTTTCATAAAAAAAACTCCGCCCATCTTTATGATGAACGGAGTTTCTTTGGCTTTGTGCACGCTGTGATTAGTTGTTCACGCGCTCCAGATACTCGTTTGTCTCTGTGTTGATAAGGATTTTCTCGTCCTGCTTGATGAAAAGCGGAACACGTACAGTAAGACCAGTCTCTGTAACAATCGGCTTTGTAGCGCCAGAAACTGTGTCGCCGCGTACGTAGTTTTCGCTTTCTGCGACTGTGAAAACCATCTTCTGCGGAATCTTAACGTCAATCGGGTTCTCGTCCCAAATAACGATAGGATATTCATCGCCTTCTTTAAGATAGTATTTAAGGTCTTCGTTGAGTGAAAGCGGAACGTTAATAGACTCGAATGTGTTTGTGTCCATAAAAACGTAGTTGTCTGCGTCTGTATACTGATACTGGCATGTAACAGTCTCGACTGTCGCATCCTCGACCATATCAGGTGTCTTTATTGTCTGTGTAAGAACAGAGCCGTCCTTAAGGTTCTTCATTTTGCAGCGGGCGAATGCTGTTCCTTTTCCTGGGTTTACGAATTCGCGCTCAACAACAAGATACGGCGCGTTTTTTATAAGAAGAACGGTTCCTTTATTGATTTCACCGCCTCTGATCATAGGTGGTACCTCCGGTAATTATTGAAACTGTCTCATTATATAAAAAACAAGAATGTGGTGCAAGACGGACTGATGGACGATGTAAGGGAAAGATTTCCGTTTAATAAGTTTTATAGGAAAAAATGGCGAGAAGGAACGTAGCGAGGGTACAAAAATACTCTGTTTGTGGTCGCCGCGCTAGCGGCATCTTGAATAGTTCCCATACCACAAACAGCGTATAGCGCGTTAACGCGCGGTTTTGCTGCCCCGCTACGTGACTGGAAGCCATTTTGTAAGCTAAACTGATTTATTATGCGGAAGCCTTAGTAAAAATCTCTGTTAATAGCACCCAGGTTGCGTCCTGAACGGGAAGGGCAGTACCGATTCAATCGATTTGCGGCCTGCAAGAAGCATAATAAGCCTGTCAACGCCCATCGCGACGCCGGAACAGTGCGGAAAGTCCTTGAAAACCTTCCAATATTCTTCATCTGTTGCATGAGGGATAAGCGCGGTTTCGTTTTTAAGCCTTCCTTCTGTCTTAAAATACGCGCGGACATTTTCCGGGTTGTCTTCTTCTGTGTAGCAGTTCGCAAGCTCTGTTCCGGCGGCGTACAACTCCCACCGCTCTTTCCAAAGAGGCTCTCCGCCTTTCTTTGTTGGCGGAACGTCTTTCGCGAGGCATGCGGCTTTCGCCGGATAGTCCGTAAGAAAGACAGGCTTTTCTTCGTTCGAAAGCGCAGGCTCTACGCACTGCACAAGGATAAGCTCGTAAAGGTCATCCCACGGCCACTTGGAAAAAGGACTGTCCGGGAGTTCCGCTATGCCGAGCCTGCGTGCGTGCTCTGCGAGTTCCGCCGGAGTCTCCGCTTCTGAAAGATAGAAGCCCGCGTATTTTTTGAAAGCGTCATTCATTGAAAGCCGTGTGAAAGGCGGGCGCAAGTGATGCCACGGATCGGGATCGCCGTTTGTTGGTAGTGGCGGCAACAGCACGTTGAAAAGTTCTTCTGTTATCGCCATTGACTCTTTGTAAGAAGCATTCATAGTGTAATATTCGAGCATCGTGAACTCCGGGCTGTGTATGCGTCCGGCAGACTCGACGTTCCTGTAGCATTTTGAAAGCTGGAACACGGACACTTTGTGCTGCGAGATAATCCGCTTCATGTAGATTTCGGGCGAGGGTACGAGATACATGTCTTTTTTTTCGCCTGTCCATGGCTCTACGTACTCAGTTTTGAAAACTTCTAGGCATGTCTCCGGTATAAGCGATGAGCTGAGCGCTGGCGTGTCGAGTTCCAGGTACTTTCTTTCTATAAAAAATGCGCGGATTTTTTGCATTATCTCTGCGCGGAATTTGAGCAGTTCTAAATCCATGTTGGCAGTATATGGCTAGACGGGTTAAAAATCAACGGCACGGACGACGCTACAAACAATAAAAGTTAAAACCAGTTTTCCATCATAAGATTTGAAACTTTTGCAATTGGCTCAAAATCGGCGGTGTTGCGTGTGACAAGAATCAAATTGTTCGCAATCGCGGATGCGGCAATGAGCATGTCGAGCTTAGGAGCTGGTGTATCATTTTCTTTTAGCCGTTGAAGTATATCGGAATAGATACTGGCACAACTTGCGTCAAACGGAACAATCTCATACATTTTCTGTACGCTTTCTATAAAAAAGTTCAAAAGTTCTGATTTTCTTTTTCCTTCTGGGAGTATTTTTATACCGCTAAGAACTTCTGCCCATACCATTGAACAGATGCATGAGTATTCAATATTCTCCGCTATTTTGTTTATTACAGTCTCATTGGGCTGTACTTTTGTCGGTTCGGAGATTATGTTTGTGTCTAGCAGGAATATATTCATTGTCAAAGTCCAAAATCTTCCGGGTGTCGAACATCACTTTCAATTTGCCTGTCGCGAGCAAAAATCTCTTCTGCTTCTGTGTCGCTGAGAAGCCAGCTTGCGTTTTTGCTGCGCCACGAAGCAACAAAGTCAAGGTACCGTTTTTTTTTGCTGAATGCTTCGTTTTGCTCAGCACTGTTCAAAAACGCAACCATTTTTCCGTGGCGGGTAATTTGGATGCTTTCACCGTTTTCCACAAGATGCAAAAAATAGGGAAGCTTGTTCTTTGCTTCGCCGACTGAAACTTGTCGCATAGGTACCTCCTAAAAAAATAGCTAAAATATTATTATTTAGCTAAAATATAAATGATAAAAAGCAGGTTGTCAAGACTAGCACGTTCTAACCTTGCAATTCTAAACATTATCTTAATTTCCAAGGATATTTTTCGCGCGAATTGTTGACATGATAAAGAAATGTGGTAGAATTTTTGTATGATTCATACAGAAACACACGGATTTACGAAGCTTAGAAAAGTTATTTTGGTGGTCACATTTGTGCTTATCGCTGTGACATCATTTGCACAGGAAATACGTAACGGCGTTCTTACAATAAAATACGGAACGACGGAAATAAAATACCGCGAATATTATGGTAACGAAGAAATCAAAAAAGTTATTATTCCTAATACTGTCACTAAGATTGGAAACAGCGCATTCAACGAATGTTCAAACCTTACAGAAATTATTATCCCATCGTCAGTTACCTCAATTGGGAATTGGGCATTTGAACAGTATAGTAATCTTACTAAAATTACAATTCCATCATCGGTTACATCAATCGGCGGGGCAGCTTTTAACGGCTGTTCCAACCTGGAGGAAGTCGTTTTTGAGGAGGGTATAGAAACCCTTACGATTAATAGAAACGCTTTTTCCAACTGCACAAAACTGAATTCTATCACTCTGCCAAAATCCATAAAAGAAATAAAAGCAGACGGTATTCTGGGCAACAAGAACACGCGGATTTTCCACTGTTACCTTGGAAGCGTGGCTCAGCAGGTCATAAGTAGCAAAGGCTACACGATTGACATTATCGGCATTGACGAGAAGAATGTTGCAAATATCGACTTGTCATACTTGGCTGTCTTGGGAAACAAGACGATTAACGCAGGGCTGTTCAAAAATCTGCCGTTTGAAATGATAGACCTTAACAACGACATTACGGAAATCGGAAAGAACGCATTCAACGACAAGACGATAATCCGCGTAAAACGAAACACGGGCGGAGACAAGTGCATGAAAGCGAACGGCTATTATCTCTGTGGAGTTCTTGCTGATCTTAACTTTTATACAAAAGACCGCTCAAAGCAGATTTCAGAAGATTTTACGCGCATTCTGTGCGACGATGACCTGTATGTAAATTGGACTTCATATAAGTTCAATTTACATGAATTGCTTAAGATTGAGGAAGTGGATGAAAAAATCGTGCTTACTTCTTTCCAGCTTTATCCGTGTAAGAATGTGACTGTCACCGACAAAACTGGCAAGGCTATTATCAAAAACAAAACGATACAACCGCTTACGCGAACTGTGCTGTGCGATACGGAGCCTTCTATGAATCTAGAAGATTTTACAGTCAATTCCGATGACTCATTTTATCTAGTTTTCAAGACCCTACCAATTGACTGGACGGTTATGTTTGACGGTACAATAAGAAAAACCGTATCAGGAAATACAGATAATCCGTTTTTAAAGATGCTTCCAGTTTTTTGCCGTGAATGGATTGCATCGATATGCAATTATGCTTATGTCATTGCAAGCAAAGAATATGAGGAATTATGTTATAAAGGCATTGAAGAAAAATGGTTCGTCACGAATGAAGAAATGACACAATTCCTTACAAAAGAAGAAATGGATAAACTTTTAGAAAAGACGCGTAAACACACTTTCCAATTAGGCCATTGTGATGGTGGTGGATTGGGCTCTTTAGGTGGCAATGGACTTTGGTTATTAAGCGGTTGGTTCCGTAATTTAGGGAAGTCAGATTCACACGCTTTTTTCCATGAGTTTTCACACAATATGGGGTGGAATCACGAAGACGGCAATATGTGCAATTTGGGGCGTCCTGCTCCTTGGGGCAAGCAATGCTGGCCAATGATGGGAGCAAATACTTATAAACAGTTCTTCAATGCTGGGGAACTGCCTTACATGGACCCGAATCTTTTTAATTCAGATTTATTTTCTTATGACGAACTGCATAAACCAGACCCGGAACTTGATATTGTGAAAAACGGTGTGCTTTATATAGGCGAAGGATCTTCCCGCATAGATTCCCACAAAAAGGAAACTGATTTTACAAAAGTGGTCATACCGTCATCGGCGGAAGTAATCGCTGATTCCGCATTTTATGACACGCACCTTGCAGAAATCACGATTCCGGAGAGTGTTACGAAAATCAACGATTCAGCATTCTACGGCTGCCTTTCTCTTGAAAAAATTGTCATCCCGGACACAGTGAAAGCCATAGGCTCGTCGGCGTTCCAGAACTGTACGTCGCTCACGTCTGTAAAAATCGGGAGCGGAATCAAAGAGATAAGCGTAAACATGTTCAAAGCCGCCTCCCTTCTTTCGGAAATCACAATTCCGGGAACAGTGAAGTATATAGGGAACTCGGCGTTCCAGGAATGCCGGAAGCTTACGAAAGTCGTGATTGCCGACGGCGTTCGTAAAATAGGAGACAATGTTTTCAACAATACCGCGCTTACAGAAATAACGATTCCATCTAGCGTAACGGAGATTGGTAAGAACATAACGTCAAAAAATGTATTATGGAATGTTAAAGAAGGAACATACGCGTATAAGTATGCGGAAGAGAACGGTTTTACCATCGGTACATTGGCAGACAAAGGCAATAAGATTCTTGCGGAATGTGCGAACACCACGTCCGCCCCGAACGAGACTTGGCTGAACGGAGTTTTCAGTAAAACTGACGAACGCCGCAAGTGGGATTTTTCAGGCTTTATTACAGGCAGCGGAACATACACTGTCACTTTTAAGTATACTGGTGGTACCGACATTCTCCGCCTTACTGACACGATATTCGCGGCAGACGGCAAGGCAATCGCGTATTTCGCAGAGCAACGTTCCGTCGGCAAAAGTTACCCTGAGACCGTCTATAACATAACGGTTCCTGCCGGAACAAAGAAACTTGAGATGTTCGCGCTCGCAAGGGCAGGCAACAGCAACATCACAGGAACAATCACCGTAAGCAATATGAATACGGCAAAGCTTGTAATTCCAGAGGGAACGGAGACAATCAAGGACTCCGCCTATTTCGGCTCTAAATACGAGGAAGTGGAGCTGCCGTCCGGCTTGAAGAAAATAGGTTCTACGGCATTCCAGGACAGCACGGAGCTTAAATCAATAACGATTCCGGACACTGTTACGGAAGTAGGCAGTTCGGCTTTCCATAACTGCCCCGCGCTCACGTCCGCAACAATAGGCAGCGGGCTTACAAAGCTGAATACGAAAGTTTTCAAAAATACCGCCCTGAAAGAAATCGTAATTCCAAGAAACATCGCGATTATCGGCGAGGAAGCGTTCCGGGATTGTGCGTTCCTCACGAAAGTTGATATTTCTTATGGCGTTACACAAATATATAAAAATGCGTTCAACAACTGTCAGAAGTTGAAATCAATTTCGATTCCGAACTGTGTGACGGATATAGGCATTGGCGCGTTCCAAAACTGCACGTCGCTTACTTCTGTAAAACTCGGAAGCGGTTTACGGAAACTGAGCTTAAATCTTTTCAACAGTTCCGGGCTTACGGATATAACAATTCCTGGAACGATTGAGACAATCGGAGAAGAAGCGTTTTCCGACTGCGCTAACCTTACAAAAGTCACAATAGAGAATGGTGTAAAGGAAATCTGCGAAAAGGCATTCTGGAACACCGGTATTACGGAGATTAAGATTCCTGCGAGCGTCACGGAAATTGGCAAGAATGTTGCGCCAAAAGATATAATATGGGATGTTGAAGCCGGTAGCTACGCGTATCAGTTCGCGGTCCAGAACAATTTCAAGATAAAATCGGTGTTGAATGAAAAAGCTGCAAAATTATCGGCTGACAGGAGCATTAAATCTGCTCCGAGCGATAAATGGGAGAACGGCGCGTTCACAAAAGAAGACGTAATGCGCCGCTGGGATTTCTCCGGCTCTCTACTCAGGAATGCGGGTGGCACTTACACCATTACGTTCAAGTATACAAGCGGTTCTGATATTCTTCGCCTTAACGAGACGTTGTTCGTTGCCGACGGTAATGCAGTCGGGTATTTCGCGGAGCAGCGTTCCGTAGGTTCTGGTTCGTGCGAGGTTGTTTTTACAATAAACGTTCCTGATGGAACAAGGAAACTAGAGATGTACGCGCTTGCAAGGGCCGGAAACAGCGACATCAAGGGAATAATCACCGTGGAGAAAAAGTAAAGGCACGCGACAGGGATTGGAAGGGTGAGCGAAGCGAAAACTCGCCGTTAGGCGAGTTCGTAGGCGGAAGCCGAAGCCGACGCAACCATAGGTTGCTTACGAGTTTGCAAAGCAAACTCGCTAGGTCGGCAAAGCCGACCGTCAAGCCCGACGGCGGAGGAATCTGCCGCCGGGTCGCCCTATATCTATCCTGTTTTTTTACCACAATATAAAAATTTTTAAATACGTCTGGTCAAGACACGTACGCCTGCGGCTATCTTAAAGTCTTGACACAGCCGTTTTTTCATACAAAAAAATATTTTTGTATGAAAATATAGTTGACGAAATGATATTATATTCTGTATATTATAATTGTTGAGGCAATATTGTGCTGAAACAAAAAAAGTAACAGTTTTTCGTTGAAGAGCTGTTATAATCAAGGAAACCGAAAAATCGTACGTAGGCTGTGGCTGGAATCGACGGGTTTCAGTGGCAGATAGGTTTCCTAAAACAAACGGAGGTACGAATGACATTTAATACGGGCGCTGCGTTGCTCGATGCCGTTGTTCTTGCTGTTGTCGCCGGTGAGGCAGAGGGGACTTACGGATACAAGATAACGCAGGATGTCCGCCAGGTTATGGACGTGTCGGAAAGCACTCTGTATCCGGTTCTTCGCCGTCTGCAAAAAGACGGGTACCTTGAAACGTATGACAGAGAATACGCCGGGCGTAACAGAAGATATTACAGAATCACTTCGAACGGAATGATTCTGTTGGACGAAAGCCGAAGAGGCTGGTTGGAATACCGCCGTTGCATAGACGGTATTTTGATGGGTGAGAATAAATAGACGCTTATGTTATTTGTGAGAGGAAAGATGAAAAAGAAAATGAATAGAGAAGAGTATCTGAGTGAACTGAAGCGCTGTATACAGGCACTTCCGCTGGAAGAGCAGGAAGAAGCTCTTGAGTATTACAAAGATTACTTTGACGATGCTGACAATGACAGCAAAGTTATAGATGAGCTTGGTGACCCGGAGAAGCTGGCAGAAGAAATCAAAGAGAAATTCGCCTGTGTTCCTGCAGAGATGGCAAAAGAAGAGTCCGAATCTGACAGCGAGCGCAAAGATGCAGAAGCCAGAAACAATGGTTCTGCCGCGAACGGCGGAAGCAAGGGTTACAGCAGCCGTGACGCAATGAAGTTTACATTCGGCGCGGACGAGGTAAAGAACATAGACTTTTCGCTCGGTGCTGCTGAAATCGTTATGATTTCTGGTGATATGTTCGTGATTGAGACACGCGGCATTGATCCGCAGTATTTCCGCTGCGAGATTTCTAAAAAGGGAACGCTTATTGTTGACACAAGACGTCACATTCCGTTCCGCGGATTCTTCGGACACGATGAGAGTTCGTCATGGAAGCCGAGAATCTTAATTACGATTCCTGAGAACGCCAAGCTTGATATCGTGAAGATTTCGCTTGCGGCGGGCTCTTTTACGACAAGAAGCGTGGCTATTCACTGCAACACAAGCTTCTTCGACGTTGCCGCAGGAAGACTCGTGATTGACAGAGTGTACGGCGGTCACATGAACGCGCACTGCGGAATGGGCGAACTTGAGATTTGCGGTAGTGCGACGGGTGTTTCGGATATCGACTGCGGAATGGGTAGAATTACCCTTAAGCTTTCAGGCAATCCGAATGACTATTCGTACAGTGCGAAAGTTGGGCTTGGAGATATCCGGTTCAATGGTGAGAAGAAGAGCGGAATTGGTTCCATGATTTGCACGGAGCGTAAGGAAAACCACTTCTCTATAAACTGCGGAATGGGTTCAGTCGTCGTAGATTTACGGTAGGCTGGTGGCGTTTAAGACAGACTCGCGCCGGTTAGTGGCGCGGAATGAATAGATTTTTACAGGAGAAAGAATTATGGCTAAGAGAATTTTCAAATCACGTAACAAGGTTTTGTTCGGTGTTTGCGGTGGTATCGCAGAGTTTTTCAATATTGATCCTACAATCGTAAGGATTCTGATGCTTGTCCTTGTTTTTGCAGGCTTCGGTTCTGGTATTCCGATTTATATCGTAGCGGCGTTGATTATGCCGGAGCGCCCAGTTGATTCTGGTTACGCGGACGATAACTACAACAACATGCGCGATGCAAGAAACGGAAACAATGGAAATGCCGGTAACGGAAGTTCCGATGCGGAGTTTAACAGCTACTTCAACAACCGTAAATAGAAAAATGGCTTTCAGTCACGTAGCGGGGAGTCAAAACCGCGCGTTAACGCGCTACACGCTGTTTGTGGTATGGGAACTATTAAAGATGCCGCTATAGCGGCCTCCACAAACAGAGTGTTTTTGCACCCACGCTCCGTTCCTTTTCGCCATTTTTCTGCTGAACTTGTGGCTAATGCAGAATGTTGTCGAGAGCACTGCTAATAAAACTAT
>JAEEGK010004612.1_pt1 | contig 33694 bp, 18 predicted proteins | sample 8958771 | NCBI WGS metagenome assembly JAEEGK01 (sample SAMN16246547, study PRJNA631951) | gut metagenome | biome: gut microbiome; feature: rumen; material: SC-attached | host: Bos | place: Iran: Karaj | collected 2018-10 | reverse complement strand
ATTATTTATGACATTAAAAGACAGTAGATGATAAATTAAAATTTATAGACTGTTAATAACACTTTTTAAAATATTAGGGAGTATATAAAATTTTAATTTAATAAATAGATTGTCCAATTAATTCATTAAAAATTATAGCAAGTACAAATATTTTTAAATAAAGAAAGTAGTAAATATTATAAAATAAAATTAAGGAAGTAAATTTGATTAAGAAATAACTTTTAACAAAAAGGAAGTAGATAAATAATGAAATTAAAATTATTTCAGGCTCTTGTTTTAGTATATAATTTGTTTAATTTAAATAAAAGAAAGAAGTTAATTATTATAAATGAAATATAGAATAAAGAAGTAAATAATTATAATATTGAAGGTAGTAAATAATCAAATTAATGATAGGAAGTTATAAATATTTATTATTTAAAAGGAAGTAATGATTATTAATAAAAGTTAGGGAGTGAAAATTACTTTTAATTGATCAGGGAGTAAGACTTAAAATGAAAACATAATAGATAGTTAATAATATTGATTTATGTTTTAGGAAGTAATATATTTATTCATTTTTAGAAAGTATATTGATAATATTAAAGAAAGGCTAATGAATCAGGAGTAACTAATCAAATTATTAATTAAAAAAGAAAAAAGAAAATCCAAACTTAAATGATGTTAATAAAAAGGAAACAGAATCTCAAAAAGAAAATGATGTTAATAAAATTATTAATTAAAAAAGAAAAATTCGAAGGATGAAAAAGTAAATAAAATTATTAATGAAAGGGAAAATCAAAAAATGAAGAAGTATATTATAATTATAATAATAAAAGGTATACTAAAAATGAAATTATAAAATTTAAGGAAGTAATTAATTATTAAAATAATTAAAGACTGTAAATAATAGGATAATAATATTAGTGTGTATATTATAATAATTATAATAATATTAGAAGTGCGTAAAGATAAATAAAAATAATAATTAGACAGTAAAATAATTATTTAAATTAGTGTGTTATGTTTTAACTGAAAAAAAAATAAAGTTCATTTTCATCATTAATTTTAAAGAAATATATATATTAAAAATAAGTGAATTATTTTCTTATTATTAATTCTTAAAAAATTAAATCAATTCCAAAATATTAAACTTATTTATATATATATTACTTCTTATTTATTTGATTTTTATTTATATTTTTCTTCAAGAAACTATCAATTTTAAATAAATATTTATCATTTTGTTTCATATCAATCATAATACTTAATCTTTCTAAAAGAGGAACCATAACTTCAATGCTTACAAATTTTTTAAAAGTATTATTATAACATGAAATAATTTCATTATTTTTAGCATTATCAAAAATAAAAAACGGGGTAATATAATAAAGAAGAGGGAATTTATTTGTTTGTTTATTTTTCTCAAGATTAGAAACAGAAGAATTGGGAGTACCTTCAGTATTAATTGCTATTTTATTTAAAGTTTCAACTAAATTCTTTTTAACAAAAGCTTCATTTTTTTTTTTATCGAATGTTTTTATCTCAATATAATTTTTATTATCATTTAATTTTAAATTATTTTTAATATCAGTAATAAATTTTGAACGAGAAGATTGAGTTATATTATTTTTAACAGTTAAAGATTTTTTAATATCAGTATTGAAAATATATCTTTTGTCAATTTTCCTATTATTTATTAAATTATTTGAAAAATCAACAAGAAAAAATTTTACAGAATAAAAACTAGAAATAAATTGAAATACTGTAGTAATTATTCCAGTTAAACCACCAATATCACCAAGAACATCTTGAATAAAAGGGAACTTTCTTATATATTTAGTTTCTTTATCCCAAATTGTAAATACTATTTCAACTACCACATTATCATTTTTATAAAAAGAATTTGTTTCATCTTCTACAAAATCAATATCAATATCTTTAAACTCATAAAAATAATTTTCATTCATTTTTTCAAATATAATTCCTGTTAATTGTACATAAATTGAATAAGTATAATATATAAAATATCTTTTAATAGCATTTAATGAAATAGGAAAAGAATCAACTCTAAAATTTTGAGCAAAAGGATTTGAAATATTATAATGATCAACTTCATAATTAAGATAAAATAAAGTAATAAATGTATTTTTTAAATATTGATTTATTTCATCTTCAGATTTACATTTAATCTTAGAATCACTTGAATTTTTACATTTATTTAAATGAGCTTCTAAAATATCAAATCCATTTAGTCTGTCTCCATATCTTCCTGCTATAGTTAAATTTTGATTTGGTTTTACACAACTATAATATTCACTATCATAACCATAATTCATTATTGTTTTTGTTTCTTCTGATTCATTACAATAATGTACTTGTATTTTTGTTGATATTCTTTCAAGAGATTTATTATTTAATATATTATGTTGATTAAGATCTAAAGTAAATGTACAATATGATGAATCAATTCTTTTTATTTTTCCATTCCAATCATATAATCCAAAAAATATTAGATTTGAAGATAAATTTATTGGCATTTTATTTGTTATAGGATGATAATTTGTTACTATTGTAAAATTTTTTTTGTGAATGTATTCTGAGAAATATTTGATTGATATCATTAGAATAAATATTATTGAAAATAAACTTAAGATAATATCTAATTGTGTTGTATAATGGTTTTCTTTTTGATATAATAATTTAAAATCTACACCATATATATTTATTTCTTTTAGTAAGGATTTAAATTTTGACATTTTTTAAATATAATAATTCCTTAAATTAATTAAAAAAATGGAAATAAAATATATAAAATTTCCATTTTATATTTATTATGTTTATAATTCAATATTCAAATAAATATTTATTCTTATAAAATATTTAAATTTCAATTCAATAATAAAAGAAACTATTATTAACTTCAATAAAACTAATTTCACAAATAAAAAAATTACTATATAAGAATAAAGTTAATCTGTTTCAATATTTTTTAAAAAGAAGAATATAATAGTATTGAAATAATTTAACTACCTTATACAATACTACATATATATATTAATAATATTTCATACAAATTTTTAATCTTTTTATTAATAAAGGAAAAAAATTTATAAATTTTTATAAATCTTTATATTCTCTTCCTATAAAATTACTTTGTTGAAATTCATCTAAAATCACAATAAATTTTTTCATAGAAGAAACTAAATCATTATCAATATTATTTTTTTCTGAAAGAAAAGCAAAATCAATTAAATTAATATCAATATTTTTATTATTTTTAATATCATCATAAACAATAAGTAAAGAAGAAAACTTTAAATTTAATTTAACTTTCTTTTCAAATTCATTAATAACTTTTAAACTTTCATTAATAGTTTTTTTAATTAATTCTCCATTAAATTTAAAAAATTCTGAAACTTCATTTTTAAATTGCTTTAAAGAATAATTTTTAGTATCATATCGATTTTTAAAAGTATTTCCTCTTTGAATTCCCATAATTCTACATCCAATTTCTTTTGAAGCGCCTTCATATTTTTTTATAGTTTTTTTATCTTTAGAAATTTTTTCATAATAACCTAACTTAATATCTAAAATCGCAGGGTTTTTCATATTAAAAGTTAAATTTTGTAATATTAAAAATTTATGTAATAAAAAATGGTGTCTCCATTTAATAAAAGAAAATAAAATCCATTTTAATTTATTTTGAGAATTATAAAAATAATCCATTAAAGTTTCTTCTAATTTCTTAAATGATGGATTTAAATTATTATATATAATATCTTTTTCTTTAATGAAATCTTCAAAAGTTTCATTAAATTGATTATCTTTTTCAATATTTATATCATTTGATTTTAAATTCATTTTTTTTACAAAGTATCTAAAAAAATTTTTACATTGATTAACATAGTTTTCAATAATATGAAATTGAGAAGTATTTTCATTAATTACTCCAATAAAATTTGGGCAACAATGATTATTTAATTTTATATTAGAAGTATAAAAATTTATTTCGTTTTCGTTTGCACTTTTTATTAAATATTTAGGAGAAATTTGTATAAATAAAGAATGTCCTCCTACAGAATTTAAATATAAAGAAAAAGAATTTATATCTAATAATATATTTTGTTTTTTGAAATTTGAATTCATTTATAAAAAAAGTTTATTTTTTAATAAAAGATTTTTCTATTTATTTTTTTAAATCATCATTTAAATTATAAAAAATGTTATTTTAAATTTTCAAATATTATCTTCAATGCGTAAAACTCATTATAGAAAAAAATATAAAAACTAAAAATATCAAAAATAATAAAATAACTCATATAAAAAATAAAAAAACAACAATTCAAAAATAAATTAAATATATTTTCAATATCATCAATTAAAAAAAACAATAAAAACTCATAAAAAACAAAACTAAAAATGTCAGAAGACTTTTTAACCCCAACTTTAAATGATAATTTAAAAGCACATCAATACCAACCTGTAATAAAAAAACAAAGATCAGATTCATCACTTGAAAAATTAGACCTCCCTCCAAAAAAATCTCAATATTTCTCAATAGACGTATCAACCTTAGAACAATTAATGGGTTATTACAAGGAAAGAGGAAGTGATTATCAAGACTTGAAATTTTTCGAAGATAACGGGGGAACAGAATATCTCCTTAATCAATTAAAAACTGATGCTCATAATGGAGTATCAGATATTAATCATCGTGAAGATGACTTTGGTTCTAATAAAGTTTTCGTTGAACCTGTTCCTCCTTTTTGTTCTTATGTTCTTGAAGCACTTAGTGATATGATGCTTAGAATACTTATTGTAGCTGCTATTGTCTCTATTGTTTTAGGATGTACACTTAGTGATGATCCATCTACTGATTGGATAGATGGAGTTTCTATTATTGTAGCAGTAATTGTTGTTACTTTGGTATCTTCTATTACTAATTGGAAAAAAGAAACTAAATTTCATGAATTAAATGAAATACAAGCTGAAGGAACTAAATATAAAGTTATTAGAAAAGGAGAACCTAATGATTTTATTAGTGATGATTTATTAGTTGGTGATTTAATTATGGTAAATTATGGTGATATTATGCCTGCTGATTTATTTCTTATTGAAGGTAATGGAATTAAAATGGATGAAAGTGCTTTAACTGGAGAAAGTGATGCAATGAAAAAGGAATCTTATGAAAAATGTGAAGAAATTAAAAATTCAGGGAAAGGAAGTGTTCCAAGTCCTTTAATATTAAGTGGAACTAATTGTATTGAAGGTTCAGGGAAAGCAATAGTAATAGCTGTTGGTGATCATAGTCAAAAAGGTATTATTAGAAGAACTGTTGATAATGCACAAGAAAATAATAAAACTCCTCTTGAAGAAAAATTAGATCAAATTGCTGAAATGATTGGATGGTTTGGTTTAGGAGCTGGAATAGTAACTTTACTTGCTTTATTTATTAGATTTGGAATTTCTTATTCTAAAGAAGAAAAAGAATATAATAATGACTCTTCTGTTGAAAGTTTAGTAACTTCTTTTGTTCAATTAAATCCAAATGAAATATCAAATGAAGGTGTTTCATCTTATGTAAATAATAATTTAACAAATCCTAATTCAATGATTGCTAAAAAGATTTTAGATATTGTAATATTATGTGTTTCTATTATTGTTGTTGCTATTCCTGAAGGATTGCCACTTGCAGTTACATTAAGTTTAGCTTTTTCAATTAAGAAAATGATGGATCTTAATAATTTAGTTAGAAAAATGCATGCTTGTGAAACTATGGGAGGAGCAAATTATATTTGTACTGATAAAACTGGAACTCTTACTAAAAATGAAATGAGTGTTTTTCAAATATTAACAGGAGATAAAAATAGTAAATTTGAATTAAAACAAAATTTAGAAGTCGCTGGAGTTGGAAATGTTGATTCAAAGAAAGGAAATACTAATGAAGTTGTTCAAATTAGAGAAGATCATAATACTTTATTTTCAAATGAAAATTATTGGGAAATTATTAAAGTAGCAATTGCACTTAATATAGAAGGACAAATTAAAAATTTAGATAAACCAAATATAAATGGTGATATGGAAATATGTGAAACAAAAAATAAAACAGATAAAGCATTTATTGATTTTTTATATAGATTTAAATCTCCTATATCAAAAGAAAGAAATAAGTATTTATCATCAGATGGTGATTTTAAGCAATTTCCCTTTGATTCAAAAAGAAAAAGAATGACAACTTTTGTTAAAAACTCATCCTTCCAAACAGGATATCGTCTTTTTTCAAAAGGCGGAGCTGAGAAAGCGACTCAATATTGTAAATCATATTTAGATCCTAATACAGGAAAAATAGAAAAATTATCAGAAGAAAATATAAATTTTATAAATGAAACAATTGAAGAATTTAATAAAGATAAATTACGTTCTTTATATATATGCTACCGTGATATTACAGAAGAAGAATATAATAATTGTGAAAATGAAGATGAAAATGGAAATTTAATTGACCAAAAGGATTTAGTCTTCGTTGCAGTTTTTGGTATCCGTGACTCACTTCGTGATGGAGTAAAAGAAGCAGTTTTAAAATGTCATGAAGCTCAAGTGAATGTAATAATGGTAACTGGAGATAATATAGTAACAGCAACAGCAATAGCTAAAGATTGTAATATATTAGGAAATGATGTTGATTTAAAAAATTTAAAGCCTCAAGATATTGAAGAAAATCCAGATGAAATGAATGATCCAAATACAAAAGAAGAACATATTCAAAAATTATTAAATAATCAACCTAAAGCATTAACAGGAAATTCATTTTATAACGCAGTTGGTGGATTAATATGTGCTGTATGTAAAAAAGAAACAAATGCTTGTAAATGTCCAAAAACAGAAGCAGAAGCAAAGCAAATTGCAGAAAAAAATGGAACTAAACCAGATCCAGTTAAAAAGGATGTTATACAAAATATGGATAATTTCATTAAATTATCTCAAAATTTATGTGTTATGGCTCGTAGTCAACCTATTCATAAATATGCTTTAGTTCTTGGTTTAAGATCTTTACATAATGTAGTTGCTGTTACTGGTGATGGAACTAATGATGCTCCTGCTTTAAGTAAAAGTGATGTTGGTTTTGCTATGTTTGCAGGAACTGATATTGCAAAGGAAGCTAGTGATATTGTTATTATTGATAATAATTTCTCTTCTATTGTTGTTGCTATTATTTATGGAAGAAATATTTATGATAATATTAGGAAATTTCTACAATTTCAATTAACTGTTAATTTCTGTGCTTGTATACTTGTTTTTATTTGTGCTTGTATTGGAAATGAAACTCCATTAACTTCAATTCAAATGCTTTGGGTTAATTTAATTATGGATTCTTTAGGAAGTTTAGCTTTAGCAACTGAACCTCCTTATGATGAACTTCTTCAAAGAGCACCTACTAAGAGAAATGAACATATAATAAATGGTAGAATGTGGAAACATATTTCTATTCAAGCTTTATGTGAATTAATTCTTTTATTGATATTATATTTAATAGCTCCTAAATTTATTAAAGAACAAAATTACGTTAGATTAGCTGAAAATCAAATAATATTTTATTGTTATAAAAAACTTCCTGGAAATGGGAAATTAAATCATATCATTTATGGTACTTCAAGTAAATGGACTTCAGATGTTAAATTAAAAGGAAATGAAGAATCATGTGGTAAATATTCAGAAAGACAAGATTTAAGTGTAGCTTTTAAAGAATATCAAAATTCAAATGGTAGTACAGTTCATATGACAATAATATTTAATGTATTTGTATATTATACTTTATTTAATCAAATTAACTGTAGAGTTTTAGATGATTCATTTAATATATTAGTAAGAATAACTAGGTCTATTTTATTTATTATTATTGCTCTTTGTGAAATGGGACTTCAAGCAGTATTAATTACTTTTGGAAATACTGTTTTTCATTGTGTTGAAAATGGATTGACTGGTCCTCAATGGGGAATTTCTTTTGGCTTTGGTGCTATTACTTTTATTGTTAGTATTATTTGCAAAGTAATTCCTTTGGAAATATTAATTGATAAGTGTTTAGGAAGTGTAGAAGATGATGATGAAGAAGAAAATAAGGAAAAGAATGATGATGATGAGAAAAAAGAAGATAAGGAAGATAAAAATAATATATTGAAAATTAATCATAGTGATAGTATAAATTAAAATTTGAAAAAATGGGTTTTTTGAAATAATTTATTTCATTTTTGTTTTGTTTTGATGCTTTTTTTTTTTAAGGAAATTTTCTTATATAGAACAAATATATTTTTTAAAGTTTTATTTTTTTTATTTTGATTAAAAATTTGATATGATTAAATTTTACTATATTTATAAAATTATTAATTAATTTAATTACTACTAAATAGATTCTATTAATATTATATAATTTTATTCTTCCCAATAATTTTGTAATAAATAACAAGCTCTTTCATAAACTTCTTTGTCTTTTGAATATTGAAATTCATCTAAAACTTCGCATATTTCATTTTCTTCAAGTTGTTCTTTAATGAAATAAATTTCTTTTTCTTCTTTATAATAATTCATTATTATTATTATTAAATCTAAATAATTAGCTATTAAATTATTATATTTGTTATCTTTTAAATCAACATATTTTTTCATTTCATTTAAAGGTAAAATATGAATATTTTTTTTTATTAAATCATTTTTAATATAATTATTTCCTTTTTGAAATAAACAAATTAAAAATTTAACCAAAGCACAAAGAAGTTTTAAATCTGTATTACTTAATAAAATATTAATTAATAAATTAAGAAAATCTTTATTAAACATTATTTGATTAATTATTTCTTCATTATTAGGTAAAGAAATATATTCCTTTAAAACTTTAATTGTATTTTTTAATAAAATATTATCAAAATTTATTTGATTTTGATGAGGTAAATTCATTAAAATAATATTAGAAAAAATATTATAATTATTACAAAATTCACGTTTTAAATCATTTTTAACTAATTTAATAATAGCTTTTTGACTATATTTAGAACTAGGATAAAATTTAATTATTATTTTAATAACTTTACTATCAATATTTAAAATTTCTTGACAAATTTCTTTTGAATTAAAAAAAACAGAAAAACAATAAAATATATAATTCATTAATTCAATATCTGTGTTTTGAATTGAATAATTTAATATTTCTGTTAATGTATTAAGAAAAACTTTATATTGAATATAAAAATCTATATTAATATTTCTTAAAAAATAAGTTAAAATCCAAATTACAGGAGAATAAATTTTAATTATTTTTAAAGAAAATAAATATTGAATTAAAAAAGGGATTTTTATTTTTTCATTTTTATGAATTTCTTTAAACATTACTGAATTTTCAATTGAATTACTAAATAACCAAATTAAATGAAATAAAATTATTAATTCTGAATTATTTGATTTTTCATTTTCTAATTGCTTAGATAATAATAAAATAAAATTGTAAATTTGTTCAGAATATTTAATATATAAATTATTATAATCTTTTGTATCTACTAATAAATTAATTAATATAATACAACATTCATATTTAAATTTTAATATTTCTTCATTATTATTATTTAAATCAAGAAGAATTTGAAAAATAAAATTTACTTTTTCTTCATTTAAATTATCTAATATTTCATTTTTTATTTTTTCAATTTTTCCTTCAATAGTTAATTTTCTTAAAGAAAATAACCAAAATTTTAATTCTATTGAATTATAATTTAATTGTTTTAATTCTGAAAATGACATTTTTAAAATTGATTCTTTTATTTGTTCTTTATTTTCTTCATTTAACAAATTAACAAAATCTTCTTCAAAAAATTTAGTTTTATTTTCGTAATCTATAAAAAGAACTGTACCAAGTCTTTCTTTAATGAGTTTTTTAGTAAAAAGTTGTTTTCTTAAAGATAATTTATTATTCATTCTTTCATCAGATATCTTATTTATTTTACTTTCATTTTGAAGATTTTTAATATTTCTTTGATTTTCCATTTAATTTTTTTATTTTAATTTAAATTTTCTTTGAATTCATTTAATTTTAAATAATGAATATTTATATTTAAATTTAAATGTTTAAAAGTTCATTTTTTAAAATTTGATTATTATTATTTTATAAAAAATAAAATAATTAAAAGATTTAATATTTAAAAATTAAATTAACTTTTGGAATTACTTTTCATTGAATAAATTTTTATTATTATGTTATTTACTATAATTATATTTCTGTAAATATTATTTCCTAAATAATTACTTCTTTTTATTTTCTTTCTTTTATTTAAATTCAATAAATACAAATTTCATTTGATTTAAGATATAATATAAAGAGTTTAAATTTGTTAACGAATAATTTGAAAAATATATATTTTTATTTATATAATTTTTGATGATTGCTTTTATAATAAATTTAAAATCATTTATAACAAATTTATCAATGAATAAATCCAATTTTTACTATTTTTATTTATAATATAACCCTTTTTATTTTTACTACTAATAAAAAATTATCATTCTATACTATTTAATCAATTCTTACTCTAAAAATTTTTAAATACAAATCAATTAAATTAATAAATACTTTAATTTATTTTCAAAAAAATATAAAATCAAAAATAAAAATTTTGAGAATATATTCAGTATCAAATTAATATCATTAAAAATATTAAAATTCTTCATCCCACCTATCATCATATTTATTATAATGACTAATATCTCCATTCCCAGCATCAGGAATTTTCTTTTCGATATATTCAGAATATTTAGTATTATATTGTTTAGAATAAATAAACATTTTCATATTTTGAACATCGGGAATGATAGGAGGTTTAATATTAAAATTAATTAATCTATCCCAATCTAAATCTAAAAAAAAATCTAAATTTTTAATCTTAGAAAAAATACATAATCTTCTTTCTGTTTTCTTAACAAGTAAACCAGAAATTAATTGATTAACTAATCTAAGAGAATAATCTTGATAAGGAAAATGAAATCCATTACTAGACAAAATAGATTTATAAATATCTAAAACACCATTAGCAAATTTACCAAAAGGAACATAACCATAAATCATTTCATAAATTAAAATTCCAAGTGACCAAAAGTCACATGAATAAGAATATCCTTTTCCTTCTAAAACTTCAGGAGCAATGTAATGTGGAGTTCCTATTATTGTTGAAGTATAATCTTTTAATATTTTAGAAGCTCCAAAATCTATTAATTTAATATAACCATTTGTGTCTACCATAATATTACTTGGTTTAATATCTCTATGAATTATTCTTTTTCTATGTAAATAATCTATTGATGTTAATATACATGCTATGTAAAATTTAACTGAGTTGACTTCTAATTTTTTATATTTTGATATTAAAGAACTTAAAGTTACTCCATGAATATATTCTAATAATAAAAAGATATAGTTTTGATTTTTAAAACTTTTAACCATTTTTATTATAAAAGGATGATCTATTGATAGCATTATTGTTCTTTCCATTATTAAATATTCTGCGAATCTTTTCTGATAATTTGCTTCTTTCTTTGATATTGCTTTTATTGCATAAAAATTATTTGAATTATGAACTAAGCAAACATTACCAAATTTACCTTGTCCTAAGTGTTTTATAAAATTTAAATTTTCAAATAAAATAGATTCATCTTGAAGTTGAATTTGAACTAATAAATAATCACTAATCACTTTTTTTTCAGCTAATTTTAAAAAAGCGTTTTTTAAAAAAGAATAACATTGAACATTAGTAATAGCAGTTATAGTAGTAGAACGAGTATCTTCATTTCTTAATAAACATATTTCACCAAAACAAGAATTTTTTTCTAAATCTCTTATTTTTTTACCTTCTTTTGAAACTCTCACAGTTCCTCTTGTTATAATATAAAATTTATCTCCTTTAGTTCCTTCTTTTATTATATCACATCCTTTTTGAAAAGATTCTTTATGAATATCATTTGCTATTTCTTTTATAAAGTTTTCTGATATTTTACTTAATAAAGGTATTTCTTGTATTTTTTTTATTTTCTTTTTAAAGTTAGTGGTTATTTCTTTAAAGTCATCACCTAAAAAATTTTCAATGTCTTCTAAATTCGCTTCTAATGTTATTGTATCTGGATATGCAATTAAATTTTTTGGAATATCTATTAAATTTTTTAATGTTTCTTCTCCTATAATATGTTCTTTAGTATATATTATTTCTGAAGTATTATTATCTATAAAATTACCTTCGATAATTATTATAAGTCTTTTTAAATTTAATTTATTATTTTTAATATTTTCATTTATGTTTTCATTTCGTGAATAATAAATCACTTTAAATATTTTAAAAAAACTTTCTATTTTATCTTCAGGGATTAAATCATTTAAATATTGATTATTAGTGATAATAGTTTGAAATATAGATAATAAAATTAATTCTAAATAATTATCACCAATACAATCAATAAGATTTTCTTGAGTTAATTCAAAACATTCACTATATTCATTAGAATAAACATCTAAAGTTCTATTTTTATGTAATAATAAAGCAATAAAACCAAAATAAGCAGGTTGAGTTAAAATAGTAACATCTTTATTATTTAATTTACAACTAACACTTCCTTTTTTTAATAAATATATTGTTTTAGGATTATAATCATTTACAGAAAGAATTTTCTCTCCCCTTTTAAATTTAATCAATTTCATTTTTTCCGCAATATTCCTTTTAATTGTACTATCTAAAGTTTTAAAAAAAATAATTTCATTCATAAAATCAAATCTTTCTTTTAATCTAATATTAATTAACTTTTGTTTAATTTGTAAAAATTTTTCACTATCTAAAGCATAAACCGAAGCATTTTCAACACAAATCATATCATGATCTAATTTAATATATTCATTTTTAATAAGTAAATTTTCTAAACCAAAATAATCCCATTGTTTATATTGTCTTTTAATTTCATTTCCTTTTTCATCATATTTTACACTTTCCATTATTCCTTCAACAAGAATAAAAAAATAATAACATTCACTAAATTTATGATAAAGAATATCTCCTTTTAATATTATTACATAATATAAAGAAGTTAATATTGTATCTACTATATCTTCAGGAAAAGCATCAAATACAAATAATTTAGAAAATATTTCTTTTATTTTTTCTTCTTCTTCTTCAGTCATTTCTTTTTCTGTTATTTTAGGATTTTCAACTTCGGTTTTTGAATTTAAATTTTTTTTCGATGATTCTTTTTCTTTTATATCTTCTTGTAATAGTTTTTCTTCTATTTCATCGTATTCGTATTCTTCGTTTTTTTTCATTTTGTTTATTGTTGCCATTGATGTAAATCTTTTTTTTAATTGAATGTTTCTTAATGCTACTTTGAATGATACTATAAAATTTTGACCTGGGATTTTATTCATTTTATGTACTTTAATTTTCTTTTTAAATTCTGTTTTATGCTTTTTTAATCCTATTTTTTTATGGATGTGTTTTTCGTTCTTAAATGTTTGTATTACATTTATCACTGGTTTATCTTCTATTGTTTTTTGTATTTCTAATTTTTTTATTTTTTAAATACCTTGATTATTTGTACAACATACTACTCCCATTAAAATAACTTTTAATTAATTTATTTTTAATCTTATTCATTTAATATTTCATATCAAATGCAATTATATAATAAACAGCGTATAAATAATTAATTATCTTATTTTCAAAGATTAAATAAAATTAGTTTAAAGAAAAGAATACAATAACAAATAAAAACAATAATAGTAAAATAATAACACTTTAAAAAATTATAGAAAAAAAATAAAAGAATAATATTAATTTCAACAATTAAATGATAGATTAATGATTGTTCTTTAATTGAAAAAACAATAATTTTGAAATTTTAATTTAATTATATATGTTATTTCAATTTATATTAAAGTATACAATATGTTATTTACTTCTATATTTTCAGTCTTCATTAAAGACTTATTTATAATTATATATATAATAAATTTAATTTATATATAATATTTAAAATATTTTTTCCAAATACCTCCTATACCATATATATGAATACCAAATAATTAATTTAAAATAAAATTATTTGTACATTACTTTTTATTCTTTAATTGATGATTTAAACGATTTACATTTTTTAAAGACATAATTTACAAAGATTGTTTTTATATATTTAAATAAATCCCGATGAGTCATTTCCATTAAATGAATTATCAATTGTTGAATCCCTTGAATTTCTACTTTGATAACTATTATTTAAATTATAATTTAAGTTCTGATAAGAAAGTTGTTGAGTTTTAATTGGATTATGATAATAATTTGCTAAAATATATTTTAAACTCTTTTCGCATTGAATGTATTTATCTTTATTAAAATTAATTCCATATATTTTTTTAAAATCTTCAGTATCTAAACAACCAAAATTTTCTAAAGTCATTTTAATAAGTGATAAAGCTGTTGTATAACTTGAAAATTCAAGAGAATAATTATCTTCAATTATAATTTCTAAAGCACTTATACAGTTAAAATATAAAAATGATATATCAACATAATTCTTAGTTGGAATTTTTTTATAAGGAAAAATTACACCAAGAGAAAAAAATAAATTAATATAATCTAAAGAAGTATACATTCCTAAATTATAATCTAAGCATTTTAAACAGTAAATTTCAATTTCTTTTAAATTTTGAATACTTTGAATAAAACTTCTAAAACCTTTAAAATCAATACTTGAACTTTTAGAACAACAAACATTAAATTGAATAGCAAATAATAAGCAAACAATACAAATTTTAGAAATTAAATCAAAAGAAACATTATTATTCATTAAATAAATATAATCTAAGTAATTAATAGCTTTATGAATTATATTATTTGGAATTGAAAAAAAATTACCTTGTATTTTAATGTAATTAATACTTTTTCTTCTTATGTTCATATAATAATTTATATAATTATTAGAGTGATCTATTGTAAATTTAAATGGTTTATATTTTAATAAAAGAGGATCTATTGAAATTGTTGTTTTTGTTAATGAAGGAACGGAAAGAGAAGGAATTCCTTTATATGATAAAATTCCACATATTGTGCAATATGATACATCATTTTTAATTCCTTTTTTAAAATTGTGGTTGCACATTTTTTTATCTTTGAGAAGTTATTGTAATTATTTTATTAAATTATTTATTTAATGAAATATAAAAAAATAATAATTGTATTTGTAAAATTTTAATAAATGAAAATTTTATTTATTTTTTAATACATTTATAATACTGTTTAAATAAAATTTATATTTATTTCATATTTTATTAGAAGCACATTAATTTTTTATTATATATTATTTGATAAATCCTAAAATAATTGAGAAAATAATATAATTCTATTATATAAAGATACAAATAATTAACTTTGAAATAGATTATAATTATGTTATTTAGTATTATTGTTTTTTTCTAATTTATTTATTTTTTCTAAAAGTTCTTTATTTAAATCATCTTTTACTTTAATTTCTTTCTTTAAATTACAAATTACTTCTTTTAATTGAGTAATTTCTTGATTTAATTGAAATATTATTTCATCTTTATCTTTTTTATTATCTTCATTCTTTTGTTCTTTTTCTTTTGTTTTATTGTAAATTTTTAACAGTGATTCTTTTAATTTTTGATATTTTATTTCTTTAAAGAAATTATTAATTGATTGTAAATCATTACTATTAAAAATATAATTTACTGCTAAATTAATATAAAAAACTTTATTTCCAAATTCTAAAGAAGAACTTTCATTAAATTCAAAATCATTAAAAACTTCAATTAATAATTTTTTAATTTCTTTTTTAAAATTTAATTTTTTATTTAAAAATTCTCTAAAATGAATATTATAATTCTTATATAAAAAGCAATAACTATAAAATATTTTTTCTTCAATTTTAATTTCTTTAGAGAATAATTGTTTTACAACGTGAAAACATTTTCTAATATAATTACTTTTAATGTTTTTTTGATTTTCATATAAATTTCTTAAAATTTTATCAATTTTAATGTCTTTATCTTTAGAAGATAATATATTAAATAAATTACAAACAATATAATTTCTATAATTAATTAAATCTTTCTGAAATAAAGAATTATTATATAATTCAATTTTAAAATTGCTTTTTAAATCAATTACTTTCTTTGAAAATAAAAAAAAAAAAATTAAATTGATAACCGTTTCATTTTTTTCTTTTTGAATAATTTGCTTAATGTAATCTCCTAAATTATTCCAAGATATATCATATTCTTCATTATATTGAATTTTTTCAATTATTATTTGTTTCTCAATTAAATAGTCTTCAAAGCAAAAAAAAACATTTTTCATTTCAGCATTATTATAATTATCCATTTTTTCCATTTAAATAATTATACTAATAATAAAAAAATCAATTATTGATTTCTAATATAATAATTATTTATCATTAAACAGAATCAAAAATCTAAAATTTCATAGTTGATTTTTGATGATTTATTTTATTATTTATCTATTTATATTTATATTTTAATATGATTTTTCTAATGAAAATATAATAAAATATAATAAATAAATGTGAATATTATAAAAAATTCTATTTAATCTATGATAAGTCTATTAAACTTAAAATAAAATATATTTCTTCAATTGAAAATGAAAATATTATTATTATATATGAAATAATAATTATATGTTTTGGTATTTTTTTTATGAAATCATTATCAATTAAATATTATTGGAAATACTAAATTAAAAATAATAATAAAATTCATTCTATTTTGGAATAGATTAAAATTATTATTAATATAAATAAAAAATATTAATAATTAATATATTATATGCAAAATTAATTTATTTATTTAATAATTTCAAAAGATTTTTTGGATTTTTTTTTGTGATAAAGTTAATAAAATTTGAAAAAGTATCTGAAAATAATTGTATAATAGTTAATTCATTATCTTCTATATTATCTTGGAATTTCTTAATTTTTCCATTATATATAAATTGAAGAATAGCAATTAAAATTCCTCCAGAAAAAATAGGAAAAGTAATTAAAGAATTTCCATCATTTAAATCAACTAAATCATTAAAATATTTACAATCTTTAATAGAAGTACAAACATGCATTTCATTTTTTTTTAAAACTAAATTTAAAATTCCTAAAGGCTTAAACCTATTATCATCTTTATTAATATTTAAATGGATTAACTCTTTATTTTCATAATCATAAAAATATAATTTACTTTTAGAAAAAGAATAAAGATTATAAAATAAACTTTCACTCTTCTTTGTTAATTCCCTTATATTATTAATATATAAAATTTCATTAGAAAAATTAATTAATAATTTCATTTTTGAAAGTCTAACATTACTTTCTCCTAAATTTAATTTACTTTTTAAAATAAAACTCACTTGTTTAGATAAAATATCCATTAATTCTAAATCATCTTTATCAAAATCACTATTTATTTTATTTAAAACTTGTATAACACCGAAAATATTTTCTTTTTTATCTTTTAAAGGATAACATAACATATTATTAGTTTTAAAATTAGTTATTTTATCAATTTCATTATTAAATCTTTTATCTAAATTAACATTCTCAATTTTTAATTTATCTCCTGTTAAATAAACTGAACCTACTATTCCTTTATTTTTAGGAATTTTAATATTATTTTTTTCTAAACTTTCTGAATTATATAATATTAACATATCAGATATTTTATCATATATAAAAACTAAAGTTTTTTCACAATTTAAAATTGAACAAATGTTATTTGTTATAATATTATGAAAATCATTTGTTAAAATACTTTCTATTATACTTTCACTTGCTTTTATAAAATCTTGAATTCTTATTATTAATTTAATTAATTCTTTATAATCTTTTATTGTTGTTATTATTAAATCACATATTTCAAATATTTTATCATAAGAACTTGAATTTATTTTGTCTAAAAAGCTTTCTTCATCTTGAGAATATTTAAATAATTCTTCTAAAAGAGGATTTTTTATTTTTTTAATTAATAAATCTTTAGGAGTTACTAAAAAAGATAAATCAATTGTTGATTTATTATAATGTCTTTTATTATTAAATGACATTATTTTATTATAATGATTTAAAGCACTTTCTTTATTTGGATTACATGAATTTTTTTTCTCTATTAACTTTAATTTTTTATTTTTTTCTGGCTCATTTAGTTTAAAAGTATTTAAATTAAAAATTAAACTTTTTGTTCTTTTTCTTAAATGAAATTCATTATTTGATTGAGTTAAAATATTTGTGTTTTTTTTTTGTTGATTTTGATTTCTTTTAATTATAAGTGAAGATACATCAATATCAAATTCTTTTTTATTTTTTTCTTTAGAACTTAAGTTTTTTCTCGAAGAAGTAGGTGAAGAATTAAAAGAATCATTTTTATTTTTATTATTTGTTAAACACTTTTTTTCTTTTTTTTCTAAAATTGCTTTTAAATGAATATTTTCTTCTTTTAATTTAATATATTTCATTTCTTTTTGTTTTAAAACAATTTTAAAGTATTTATTTATTTCTTTAATATTTTTATTATCATAAAGTAATTTTTGATATTCTTCTTTTATTTTACAATATTTTTCAAAATAAAAACAATTTTTTCCCCCTGGACATTGTGATTCTATGCTTTCAATTGAAATTTTTTCTCTAGATTTTGAAAAAGATGTTATTTTATTTTCTTTTTCTTTTTCTTTTTTTTTTGAAGAATATATTCTAGTTGTAAAAGTAAGTTTATCATTATTTAAGTTATTATTTCTAAATAAATTTAATTTCTTTGTTTTAAAAATATTAAGTTGAGAATTATGATTTGTTATTGGAATTGAAAGAATATTCTTTTTTCTGTTATATAATTTCATTAAATTGAAAAAAAAATAAAAATCATTTTATTTAATTTATTAAATTAAAAGTTAAATTAATAAATATTTTTTATAATTCGCTTAAAAGAAAAAAGGAAAAAAATAATAAATTAACTTAACAATATTTAAAAATTAATATTGAAAAATTTTTATGAACAAAATAAAATTTTAACTAAGTTAAATTGAAGATAAAAGTTTTGATTGATTTTTAGAATAATTTATATTTAATTCTTTTCCTAAAAACATTGAATGATTTAAAGATAATTTCGCATTTGTTGCAGAAGTAATATCTTTAAAAACAATAAAAGCTTGTCCTCTCATTTTAATATTTTTTTTTGCAATTATTGATATAATATCTCCAAATTCTGAGAAAAGATGAAATAAATTTTCTTTTAATTCATCTATTTTTATTTTTTCATTTAAATTATTAACATATAAAGTTTGATTAGGTTGAATATAATTTTGATTTGATTCCATTTTTTAGATTTCTTTTAAAAATTTAAAAAAAAAATAATTTAAATGAAATGGATTCCTTTAAAAATATATCAAGGTGATTTATTTTTAAAAGAAGTTGATTATGTTTGTAAAGTATATAATGCAATTGTTCAAGAATTTAAAAATAATAAAACTGAAGAAAATAGAGATAAATATATTAATATAAGAGATGAAATAAAAAGAAGAATATTTGAAGTTAATAATTTTTATTCAAATAATATAAATGATAATAGAATTGGCATTTTTGAACAAGGAAAAAATATTTTAGAAGATATATTAAGAAATCAAGTTCAAATACATAATTGTTTAAAAACTAATAAAAAACAAAATTTAATTAAATCAAAAGAAAATATTGTTAATAATGAAATAGAATTTTCTAATGAAATTCATGAAGAAAAAATTAATAGTATTAAAGAAAAAAATAATTTAAAAAATAATAAAAAGAACATTTCATTATTTCAAAATATTTCAATATCAAATAATTCTAATTTAACTGATATATAAATAAATAAAAAAATTTAAAAAATATTTTTTATTAAAACATTAAATAAAAATAAATGAATAGTTTTATAAAAGAAAAATTAATCAATGATAATTTAACAAAAAAATCAATTAAAACATCAATAAAAACAGATAATGATTTTTGGGATGATTGTCTTATAGATTCAGATAATGAAAATCAAAAATCAAAATTATGTAAATTTCAAAATTCATCTCAATCAACAAGTAGAATGAAATCAATTTCAAATAGTCATTCAAAATTCAAAATAAAAAATATAAAAAAATCAATGTATAGAAGTTCAACTTTTTCAAAAAATGCATTTAAATTTTTTATTGAAAAATATCCTCAAATAAATCAAGATTTAAAAGAAAAAAAAATGGAAATTAAAAAAAGAAGAAAAGCAGAAGAAAGATGTAAAAGTTTATATAATTATAGTCTTCAACAAAATTTTTATATAAATTCAATTTACAATGAAAATATTAAAAAAAAAACTCAAGAAGAATTAGATAAATGTACTTGGAAACCAAAAATAAATAAAATAAATAAAAAAATAAGAGATTCAATTAATTCATTAGGAAAAACAATTTATCAAAGAGAAAAAGTTAGAAAAAAATATAAAACAAGACTTTTAAGTAAAGAATATGATAAATATGATAATAATCCAGAATTAAAAGAATATACATTTAGACCAAATTTATTAAATAATAATATTGAAAAACTTGATAAAATGTTTAATAAAAATAAATCAATATTAACTGATAGAGAAAATGCTGAATTTATATATAGATATATGAAAGCAAGAGATGAAAGAATGATTAAAAGATTTATTGAATTATCTGTTAAAGATGAAAGTTATGATAATTCATATATTGCTATTCTAAATAGAAAATATGATCAAAAATATAAAGATAAATTAAATGTTAATTGTGATTTAAGAGTTTATGGAAAGAAAAAAATGAATAATAAAATATATTCTGATAATATTACTAATAGAAAAAATGATATTAATAAATGTATTAAAAAACCTAATTATGTTGAGTCTTTAAGAAGATCTTTAAATGATATAGAATTAGATGAATCTCACAATTAAAAAAAAAAAATCACTTATTTTTTTCTATAAATAAATACTTTATTATTTTATTTTTTTTAATAATATAAAAGTAATTATAATCATTAAAAAAATATTGTTTTCAGAAAAAAAATGAAATTAAGGGAAACAAAAATCTCCATTCTCATATTCATATCCCTAATCTCAATATCAAATTCATTAAAATACCCATTACAATCTATCTCATTAAACAATGAAATTAAGACATCAATAAATTCAAATTTAAGATATTTAAACACGACAATTTTTCATAGTTATGATGATTTATATTTAACAATGTCAATACCAATATGTATAGGTATACCAAAACAATGTTTTAATTTATTATATGATACAGGAGAAATGTATTTAATAGTTTCAAATACAGCAAACACTGCAAAATTTACTAAAGCTTATAATATGTCTGCTTCAGAAACAAGTAATTCAAATATTAATAATTATGTTGCTTTAAATTATCAAAATGGACAATTACAATTAAGAGAAGTTTCTGATTATGTTTTTATAATTGAAGAAAAAAGACCATTATATATTTTTAGTTTTCTTTTAACATGGAATACTACAGTACAATATAATTTTGAAGGTATATTAGGTTTAGGTTATTTTTATCCTGAAAGAGATGAAGGAAATAATTTTGATAATAGATTTAGTTTTTTAGAATATTTAAAATTAAACAAATTAATAAAAAGAAAAATATTCGGTCATGAATATCGTAATAGAACACATGGTATATTTTATATAGATGAAATACCAATATCAATGAGTGAGAGTAATTATTTTAAATGTAAAGTAGAACCATTTATACCATATTTAAATAAATGGCATTGTGAAATGAGATCAGTTGCTTTTTCAACAGGAGAAAATTATACAGAAATTCATTCATCAGTTGCATTTAGTACAGGATATACTGATATAAGAGGACCTTATATTGAAGGTTTAATGATTTTTGATACTATTATGAAATATACTAATAATAAATGTGTTGCTCAAGAAGTTGAAATTGATAAAGAAAGATATAGTAAAATTATTTGTGATTCATCACTTACTATTTCATCTATTCCTGATATTTATTTTAATATTAAAGGCTTTCAGTTAACTTTATTGAAAGATGATATGTTTAGATTAGTTAAAATTAATGGAGAATTTAAATATATTTTGAAAATTATTATTGATACTAGATATAATTATTGGAATTTAGGTGAACCTATTTTAAAGAATTATAATATGGTTTTTGATTATGAAGATAAGAGTGTTGGATTTAAAGAAAATGTTAATTTAATTGGAGAAAGTTGGTTTATGACTATTATTTTATCTTGTATGTTATTTAGTGTTTGTTGTTTTGGTATTTGGATTTATAAAAATAGGAGAAAGTTATTTATGAAAAATATAAAAGATGAAGATATTGATAAAATTAATAGAAATGAAGCTTTTAATGAAGGGAAAGAAATGGATAGTAATTATGAATCTTTTGAAGAGCAATAAATATATAAGTTAATATTTTAATAAATATTATTTAAACAATAAATTTTTAATTTTTTTTACTCTAATTAAAAAAAAAATAATAATGTATGGAGAAACTAAAAATAAAGTAAATTTTTATGAATATATTAATGAATATGAAATTACAAAATATAAAGATGCTTTAGATTTATATGTTGAAGAATTATGGAAAGATTTATCAGCAGAATCAATTGATGTTAAAAAAGGAGTTTCAAGAGAAATTTTTTTATATTATTATGATGTACCGAGATTAATTAATCAACATATTTTTACTGTTTTTGATAAAGATAAAGATAATTTTTTAAATTTTGAAGAATTTAAAAATGCAATTTTTTCAATTTTTTATTCAAATGATTATGATATTTTAACAAAATTAATTTTTGATATTTTTGATTGTGATAGAGATGGTTATATTTCAGATGAAGATTGTAGATTAATGTTATCTTATATTCCAATTACAGGAAAATTAATATTAAAAGATAAAAAAAATGAATACGAAAAAATTACATTTCAAGATAGAGTAACTTCTCAAGAAGAAATATATAAAATAGTGAGAAAAAGTTTTCAAAATAATATTAAAATTAAATATTCTAAATTTTGTGATATAATAGAAAAACAAAATAGTGATTTATTAATTCATTTTTTAATATATTTACTAGAAAAAAGACCATTTAATGAGAATATTTTAAATTATTATGTTCCAAAAAATATAATAAATGATGATGAGAATATTGAAGATAATAAAAATGAAAAAGAAAATGAAAATGAAGGAAAAATAATATTTAAAAATAAAACAATAATTGAACCATCATTAATTGAACAAGTACATTCACCTCAAGTATTTAGAAATAAAAAAGTAAATTTTACTGAATTCACACAAAATCAAGATAATAATGATTCAAAACAAAAAATAGTAAAATATTTTTATAAAAGAAAAACATATAAATTACAAAGTGAAAATAATTCAAATAATATAAAAAAAATGCAAGAATTAATTGATTTTGAAAAAATATCATCATCATTTTCAGGTTATGTTTTTAAAATAACAACAAATGATAAATTAAAAGTTTATTTTATAAAATTAGAAATGCAAGATTTATTTTATTATAAAAATAGAACAGATAAAAATCATATTGGAATGCATCATATAACTTATAAAACATATCTTCGTAAAAATAAAATAAGAGAATTAAAAGGAGTTTCATTTTATAATTTTACTTTAATAGAACCAAGAAATTCACATAATTTTTTTTTTAGTGATGAAGAACAATATAAACAATGGTATATTCATTTTCAAAAAAGTTTAAATTTCAAAGAATTAGAAGAAAGATTTGAAAGAAATGAAATAGTAACAAAAGGTAGATTTGGTGAAGTAGAAAAAGGAGAAGATATAAAATATGGAAAAACAGTATGTATTCATATAATAGACAAAAATAAATTAACATCAGGAGATAAATATTTATTATCAAATCAAATATCAATACAAAAATTTTGTCAACATCCAAACATAAGTAAATTAATAACTTATATAAAAGAAGAAAGATTTACATATATAATAACAGATTACATAAGTGGATCAACATTATATAATTATTTACAAAATAAAAATTTTATTTTCGAAGAAGAAAAAGTATGTGAATTAATACAAGAATTATTATTTGCAATTTATTATCTTCATTCATATGGTATAATACACAGAGATATTAAACCACAAAATATTATGACTACAACTAATAAAGAAGATACTCATTTAAAAATAATTGATTTTGGAGTATCTAAAATTATAAGTAGAAATGAATATATGAAAGAACCTTATGGAAGTATAAGTTATATTGCTCCTGAAATTTTAAAAGAAAATCCTTATAATGAAAAAGTTGATGAATGGTCAATTGGAATTTTAACTTATTTACTTTTATGTGAAACTGTACCTTTTGATGATGATCATTCTGAAAGAGAAATTGCAAGACAAACTATGTATGAACCTGTTAGATTTGATAATCCTATTTGGAAAAATAGAAGTAATGAATGTAAAGAATTTATTTTAAAGTTATTGGAAAAAAAACCTGAAAAAAGAATGAATTGTAAAGAAGCTTTAATGCATGATTGGATTAAAATTTATTATCCTGATTTAGTTAAAAAAAGAATTGAAGTTTGTGAAAAAAAAAGTTTTGAATTTGAGGTTTTTACTAGTTTTGGATGTGAATTTTAAGTTGTTTGTTTTTTTATTTATTAAAATAATTAATATTATTTTTTTTAATTTTTTAATTCACCATGAAAAATTTATTTTAATTAAATACTTTTGTGAAATGTCAAAAGAGAATGAAAAACTTAAAAATTATATTTTATTGAAAACAATTGGAAAAGGAACATTTGGTAAAGTTAAATTAGCAAAACATATTCCAACAAAAGAAGAAGTAGCAATTAAAATATTAGAAAAATCAAAAATAAATGATGATGAAGAATTAAAAAGAGTAAATAAAGAAATTAAATATTTAAAACATTTAAATCATCCAAATATAGTTCATTTATATGAAATAGTTGAAACACAAAACAATTATTATATAGTAATGGAATATATTTCAGGAGGAGAATTATTTAATTATATAGTAAAAAATAAAAGATTAACTGAATTAGAATCTTCATTTTTTTTTAATCAAATAATAAATGGATTAGAAGAAATACATAAATATCATATTTGTCATAGAGATTTAAAACCAGAAAATTTATTATTAACATCAGATAATAAAATTATTAAAATAATAGATTTTGGTTTATCAAATGAATATATTGATTATTTAACTACTCCTTGTGGAAGTCCTTGTTATGCTGCACCTGAAATGATTAAAGGAAGAAAATATAATGGTTTATCTATTGATATTTGGGCTTGTGGTATTATTTTATTTGCTATGGTTTATGGTTTTTTACCTTTTGATGATAAAGATAATGAAAAATTATTTAATAAAATACTTAAATGTAATCTTGTCTTTCCTCCAAATGATAAAATTTATGTTTCTAATGAATGTAAAGATTTAATTAAAAGAATTATTAAATTAAATCCTAAAGAAAGAATTTCTTTAGAAGATATTAAGAAACATCCATTTATTACTAAATATAATAATAATTTAAGTTTTGATAATTATTTATATTCAGAAAAAAATTTAATTGATGATAAAACTATTATTGAATATATGGAAAAAATTTTAAAAATTAATAATAGTGGAAAAATTATTCAGAAATATATTAAAAATAATAATCATAATAATATAACTACAACTTTTAAATTATTAGTAAAAAAATATTTAAAGGAGAAATATAATCACAGAATTAATAAATTTGAAATTCAAAAAAAAGAAAATTCAAGAAATCAAAATAAATTATTAAGGTATACTGAAAAATGTGAAATTGATAAAAATAAATTAAATGTAACATCAACAAGTATTCATTCTAATCATTCATCAGTAAAAGATTTAAATTTAGATAATAATAAACAAAAGGATGATTTATTAATTTTAATTAATCCAAAATTAATTCCATCTCCATTAATGAAACCAATTTATAATAAATTAATTCCAATTAATGAAGAAAATAAAAATAAAAATAGAAATAGAAAAATTGATACTAGTGTTTCACTTGATAAAAAAAGAGATAAATCAAAATCTAATTCTCCAACAAAACAAAAATCATCTAAAAGTTCAATTTCAACTCAAATTTCAAATGATACAAATAAAGATGTTGTTAATATGAATGAACAAAAAAATAATATAAAAAAGAAAAAGAAAAATATTAATATTAATAATAATAATAAAAATCAAAATTATAATGGTGAAATAAATGTAGTTTCAATTAATATTTATAATAAAAATAAAATTACAAAAAAAATAGATAAAAGAGTTATTTCGGCAGATACAAAAAAAAATAATAAAAGAAATATAACTCCTATACAAAGAATGAAAACTCCAATTAAAATAAGAAATGATTTTAAAATTTCACCAATTAAAATTCAAAAAACAAAAACAAATGATAAACATTCAAGAGATAAAGTTTTAAGAACTGAAAATAATAATAATATAAATATAAATTTAAAAAAACATAAAAATATTTATAATGATTTAAATATTACAACTAGTAGTAAAAATTCTGAACAAAATTCAAATGTATTAACTAGTAATAAAAATTCTAATAAAAATTCTGAACAAGGTTCAAATATACTAAATAGTAGTAAAAATTCTAATAAAAATTCTGAACAAGGTTCAAATATATTAACTAGTAGTAAAAATTCTAATAAAAATTCTGAACAAGATTATATACTAACTAGTAATAAAAATTCTAATAAAAATTCTGAAAAAGATTCAAATATACTAACTAGTAATAAAAATTCTAGTAAAAATTCTGAACAAGATTCAAATAAAAATTCTTCTAAGATAAATACATCAAATTTTATTAAAAATAATAAAGTTGATAAAAATAAATTTCAATGTACTCTGGATTATAATAATAAAAATGTTAATAATAATAATTTAAAAAAATTACATAATAACTATATTCCAATATCTCAAAGAGAAAAAAATAATAAGACAATTTTTGGAAATAAAAGAGAAACATTAAATCAAACTTTGAAATTTAAAGAAAAAATGAAAATTAATTCTGTAAGAAATACTACACAATATAATTTATTTGATTCAAATAAATTTTATATAAGTATACAGACTAAAAATTCGTTTGAAATAATTAAAAATTTAATATCAAATTTTTGCGAAGAAAAAAATTTTGATTTAAAAATAAAAAATATTGCCTTAAATAAATATATTATTGAATTTGATAAAGAATATAAATTTGGAATAGAAATAATTAAAGGAGAAAATACCAATGTCATTAATTTTTATATTTTAGAAGGTAATGAAATGAATATTAAAGAATTTATTATACAAATAATAAATAGAGAATCATTATATAAATAACTTTCATATTTTGATATAAATTATATTTAAAATTTTAATTTGTGTTTATTTATTGATAAAAACTTTTAAAAAAAAAAGAATTATAAAAAATATATTTATTTAAAGTATTATATTAGTTTTATATTATAATATATATTTGTATTATTAATTTATTAAGATAATTTTTACTTCATGTTTCATTTATTAATTATTACTTAATTAATTATTTCATTTTTTGTTAATTAAATAGTTCAATTTTAAATTATTTTCAAATAGATCATTTTTCATTATACTTCATAATAGTTATCAATTATTTTATATTCTTAGATTTTTTTATTTGTTTTATTCCAAATTATTGATTCTTGTATTTATTTTAAATATAAATTTTGTTTTTTTTCAATATATAATTTTTCTTTTTAATTCAATTATTATTTTATTAATTTCCTTTTCTTTTTATATAAAATAATATTTATCCAAATGAAATTAATTTAAAATTTAAAATAATATTTTTTTTCAATTATATAAAAAAATATATAAATAATTCTAAAAATTTTATCAAATAAAAATTCCCTCCAAAATTAAAAAAATAAAAAATGTCTGAAAACATAAACAATGACCAAGAATCAGAAAACATAAACCAAGAATCTCAATTATCAGAAGAAGAATATCAAATAGAAGAAGAATACAAAATATGGAAAAAGAATACTCCATATTTATATGATATATTATTAACAAGTGGTTTAGAATGGCCATCATTAACAATAGATTGGCTTCCAATATTAGATATGTCAAACAAATCATATTTTTCAGTTCAAAAAATGATAATTGGAACAATTACAAATGGAAATGAACCAGATTATTTAATGATAGCAAAAGCAAGATTACCAATTAATATAAATTTATTAAGTGATACAAAAGACAATCCTTATAATAATAAAGATGCAATTAATTCATTTTCAAAACCTGAAAATTCAAAAATTGAAATTGAAACTAAAATTCTTCATGATGGTGAAATTAATAAAGCACGTTCAATGCCACAGGAAAATAAATATCAAATAATAGCAACAAAGACTAATAAAGGTGAAATACATATTTTTGATTATTTTAAACATCCACCAAAGCCATTAGATAATAAAATAAAACCAGAAAGAAAATTAATTGGTCATAGTAAAGAAGGATATGGTTTAAGTTGGTCAATAATAAAAGAAGGTTATTTAGTTTCTGGAGCTTATGATAAATTAGTTTGTTTATATGATATTAATTCAAATTCAGATGAACCTATTATTACTTATAATGATCATATTGATTTATGTGAAGATGTTTCATTTCATAAAAAATCTGATTATTTTTTTGCAAGTTGTGGTGATGATAATAAAATTTATATTTATGATTATAGAGAAAAAAAAAGTGTTATGAGTGTCTTTGCACATGATTCAGAAATTAATTCTATTGATTTTAATCCATTAAATGAATTTTTACTTGTTTCTGGTTCTACTGATAAAACTTGTGCTTTATGGGATATTAGAAAAATTAATTTGAAATTACATTCTTTTATTCATCATAATGAAAAAATAATGGGTGTTAAATGGAATAATAAATTAAGTAATGTTTTTGGTTCTTATAGTGATGATAGAAGAATTAATGTTTGGGATATTAGTCAAATTGGAAGTAATATTGCTAGAAATGATAATGAAGATGGTCCTTCTGAATTAATTTTTACTCATGGAGGTCATACTGCTAAAATTAATGATATGAGTTGGAATAAAAATGATGAATTATTATGTGCTTCTGTTGCTGAAAATAATATTATTCATTTATGGGAAATGAATAATGAAATTTATTATAATTAAATAAAAGATCATTTTTTTTAAATTTATCGTTTAAATTATAATTTATTAATTTTATTATCAATTAATTATTATTATTTATTTATTATTTAAAATATAATAAAATATAACAAAAATTAAAAAAAGTAAAAAGAAAAAAAAAAATGTCTCTTTCATATTCTTATCTTTTAAAATATATAATAATTGGTGATTCAGCAGTAGGAAAAAGTAATATTCTCCTTCGTTATGCCCATGAAAAATTTAATGAAGATTATCAAGCAACAATAGGAGTAGAATTCGGAGCAAAAAATTTAGAAATAAACAATGAAAAATATAGAATTCAAATATGGGACACAGCAGGACAAGAAAACTTTAAAAGTATAACAAGAGCTTATTATAAAAATTCAGTATGTGCTATAATTGTTTATGATATTACAAATAGAGAATCTTTTAATAATATAAATACATGGATTGATGATTGTAAAAGTCAATCTCCAAAAACTGTTTTTTTTGTTCTTGTTGGAAATAAAATTGATTTAGAAAATGAAAGAAAAGTTGATTATAATGAAGGATTAAATTTTGCTAAAGAAAATCAAATGTTCTTTTTTGAATGTTCTGCTAAAACTGGAAAAAATGTTGAAGATATTTTTTATAAAAGTGCTGAACATATTGCAGAAAAAATAAAAAATGGAAATTATGATTTAGGAAGTGATTCATGTGGAATTAAACAAGGAGGTGATAATAAAAATAATATTTTTGAAATTAAAGATGATGAAGAAGTAGAAAAAAAAAGATGTTGTTGATTTAGTATTTTTTTTATATTTTTTGATATATAGTTTAATTATTATATAGAATATTTTTTATTTTTATTGTCAAATGTATTATAAATTTTTATTAAATTTTTATTAAATTTTTTTCCAAAAATTTTGTTTATTAAAAACAATAGTTTATTTATATTTTATTTAATTATTATTATTTAAAATTTATTTTATGCCTAAAAAAAATATTTAACACTTTTAAATATTTATTTAATTATATTTCGGATCAGAATTATTAAATTTCATTAACGGAAAAAGAAAATTCTCTTCCTCCATAGAAAAAAAATCTTTTTTCGATAAAAACTAATTTAACAAAAAAGCAAACATAACTAAAAAAAAAATAAAAAATTAAATATCTTTTCATAATATTTAACCTCATTTAAAATTATTTTATAAAAAAAATCATTACCCTAAAAAAATGATGATATCAAATAACAATTCCCATCTTCAAAGACAGAAAATTTCTTCACAATCACCTTATAATCCTTATTCAGTAAAGAAAAAAATCATAAATATGAATGTTAGTTCAAAAGTTATTCAATCAAAAAATATTGAAAAAAAAGAAAAAAATGAAAAAACAATTGAAGATTTCAAGAAAGAAAATTATTATAAAGAAATAAAAAAAGTAAAAAACAGAGGAGAATTAAATTTAAATGAACATAATAGAATTAATGTAGTAAATGACACTGATTCAGATATTTCAATTCAAGATACATATTATAAAACATCTAAAAAAAAGTTTACTAAATTAAAAAATTCAACTAAATTATTAGTCTCTAAAACTCAACATACAGTTTTAAATGTAAATAAGAAAAATTTAGTTAATTTTAGAAGTCAAAAAAAATTAAGTGATTATATAGTAAGAACTGATGATAGAAATAAAATGTATAATTCTCCAAATGTAAGTATTCATGGTAATAATAATTTAATAAATACACCAAATGTTAAAGAATATAATATAACAATTCCAGGAACACTTTCAAGATCAAATAAAAAAGAATTAATAAATAAATTAAATTTTAATGATGAATCAATGAATGAAAATTATATAAATGAAGTAAATGATTCAAGTATTTTTTCTCAAAACTTTATTAATATGGGAATACAAAAAAATAAACGTAAAAATTCCCAATTAAGAAATGTTGAAATAATGATTTCTCCAGATAAAAAAATAACTCGTAGTATAAAATCTCCTGATTCTAATTTTTCAAAATCTCCTATTCCAAATAATAATATAAATAATAATTATTATATGGATAATAGTAATTTAAATTCAATTTATAATGATTATAATCAAAATAAAAATAATATTTTATTTCAAATTACTCCTTTAATTGATAATCAAAATAACCAATATAATTATTTCAATGAAAAAACAATAAATAATGATATTTCATTTAATAAAAATATTAATGAAGGTTCACCAATTTCATCATATAAATACTTAACTTCTCCTCAAAGAAGCCCAGGAGGAAGAGTAGAATTAAAAGTAAATCAATTTTATAATTCTAATCACATTGATGAGAAAAAAAAATTATATTTAATATATAAAAATAAATTACCTCAAATTATTTTATTACAAAGATTCTTTAGAGAACATTTAAAATATGCAAATGAAAAAATTGAAAAAATTCAATCTTTATGGAGAGGTTATTGGTTAAGAAAAATTATTTATATTAGATTGATTATGTTTTATAAAGGACAAGCTTTAATTGAACATTTAAATTGTTTATTGACTAAATTTATTAAAAGACATTTTAAGAATTTAATTTATAAATGTTCATTTAAAACAAAAAAACAGTTTCATTATAAAGTTTTGAATGATCAAATGGATACTATTAATAGATTTAAAAAGTTAGGTTTATCAATGAAAAAAAATTGCTTTGAAAATGAGTTTTTAAAAATTACAAAAAATTCTTCTTTTTGTTATGAAAATCATAATTATTTAATTGAAAATAAATCAATATTAGATATTGAAAAAACTGAAAAGAAATTTGAAAAATTATATTATGATTTATTAAAAAAATATGAAGAATTAAAAAATGATACAAAAAAATTTAATCAGAAATTAATGAAAATAGAAAGAAATGATATTTTATTAGAAAAAAATATTGATGATACAGTTTTTAATCAAGCATTTTATTTAAAAGAATCTAAAATTCATAAAACATCTTATGATATAAATGAAGAAAGTGAAATGGGAGATGAAATTTTAAGACAAGGAGAAATTTTATTAACAGATGAAAAAGAAGATAATAAAATGTTATCAATTTCACCAATTGAAAAAACAAATAAATATCATATAAGAATAAAAGAAGAAAGTAAATCAAAAGAAGATGAAGAGGATAGTTTAATTAGAGATAATGAAAGAACTATAAGTCAAAGAAAAATTAAAAAAATAAATCAAGATTTAGATAAAGATAATGAAATAAAACAAAATTTATCTTTTTCAACCGAGACAAAAAATAAAAAGAAAAAATCTAAATTTGAAGATGATAAAAAAATAAATAAATATTCAAAGGCAAAACAATTTGATAATATTCAAGTTGATTATTCTTTTAAAAATATAAATTTAATTCCAATAATAAGTCCAAATTATACTTATATTGAAATACAAAATAATATTCATTTTTCAGTTATTGATAATAATTATTATTCAGACCAATTACCTATTATTGAGGAAGAAAATGAAGAATTAATATCTGTTGATAATATAATTAATAACTTTATTATTAAAGGAAATAAAAAAGATATTATTTTAAAACAAAGTGATGAAATATATTCTTTAGAAATTATAGGAAAAAAAATGATGAATAAATTTGTAAAATTAGAAAAAGAAGAAAAAGTTAATCATTTTGATATATTAAAAAGTAAGAGAAGAGAGAAAGAAATTGAATATGATTCTAATAATATAAATATTCAAATTAATGGAGAAGAAAAAAGAAGAAATAAGATTTTTGATTCTTTAATTTATGATAATAAACAAAATTTTGATATTAATTTAAGTGGAAAAGAAAAAAAAGAGAAAATAAAAGAATTTAATAATTTAGTTTATGATGATGAAAAAGTAACATTTAATTTAATTAGTGAAGAAAAACATAATAAAAAAAGATATAAAATACAATCAGAAAATAAATTTGATATAATTAATATTAAAAAAGAAAAAATTTTACAGTTGACAAATACACATTTTGAAATATTTAATGAAGGAATGGATAATAAATATATAGATAAACAAGAAATAAATAAAAATATTAAACTTTTAAATAAAAAAACTTTATTGAAAAAAGCAAAAGAAGAGATTATTATAAATAATTATGCAATTAATAATGAAATTTTCTCAATTGATGGTTATAAAAAAATAGAAAAAGAAACTCAAACTAAGATAATTCAATTAAATATTCAAAAAAATAATTTTTCTTTATTAAAACAAGAAGCTTTAAATATAATTTTCTTAGAAACCAAACAAGAAGATTTCTCAATTAAAGGTCACAAAAAATTAAAAAAAAAAAAAGAAAAAAAAAAAAAGCTAAAAAATTAAATAATAAAAAAATAAAATTAAATATTACTAATAAAAATTTTTCCTTAAAATCAAATAATAAAAAA
>JAEEGK010004611.1_pt1 | contig 33695 bp, 35 predicted proteins | sample 8958771 | NCBI WGS metagenome assembly JAEEGK01 (sample SAMN16246547, study PRJNA631951) | gut metagenome | biome: gut microbiome; feature: rumen; material: SC-attached | host: Bos | place: Iran: Karaj | collected 2018-10 | reverse complement strand
AGGCTAAAGTGCCCCTGAGTGAGATGTTCGGCTATGTCACCGCCCTGCGTACCATCACCAGCGGACGTGCCACTAGCTCGATGGAGTACGACCATCATGCTCCGCTCTCCAGCTCTATCGCAAAGGCTGTGCTTACTGAGGTAGGCGGACGTGCTGAGTTGGTGTAGAGAAAACAAATATCGCAGTTGAGCAAATGACTCTTTAGCTGCGAATAAAAGTCAAATAGTTAAATATTTAAATTGTAAAATTCAACAATGAGTCAGAAAATCAGAATCAAGCTGAAGAGCTACGACCACAAATTGGTCGACAAGTCAGCAGAGAAAATCGTGAAGGCAGTGAAGGCTACGGGTGCTGTGATCAGCGGTCCTATCCCCCTTCCCACTCACAAGCGTATCTACACCGTCAACCGCTCGACCTTCGTCAACAAGAAGGCTCGTGAGCAGTTCCAGCTGTCAGACTACAAGCGTCTGATCGATATCTATTCGTCGACGGCCAAGACTGTCGATGCCCTGATGAAACTCGAACTCCCCAGCGGTGTCGAGGTGGAGATTAAGGTCTAGTATCATCCTTTAGATTCATCATAGCGGTCATTGTGGGAATTACCCCTGATGACCGCTTTTTTTAGTATTAATCACTCGCTCTCATGAGGCAGGAAACTTCGGCAGTTTGCGCATACTCATAGCGAACATGGTGTAGCTTAGTATGGCACTTCGTGAACGAAAGTATATGGGTTGATGAAGTAAAACAAGTTGTTTTACCTTCGAAAGTGGCCTACTTTGGTCATCAAAACCTATGACTTTGAAAGGTAAAACAACTTGTTTTACTTTTACGGGAGGCCGACCAAGCTAAGCAAAATCCGTAACTATGCAAGACGATATCCGTAATTAAGCAAAGCAAAAGCCGTAACTAAGCAAAGGTTATTCCCGATGGAGCAATGCGAAAGGTGCGTTCTTTCATATAGTAATTGGGTGCTCAACGGATTATGAGCGGTTACGCTCGTGAAAAACCATCGTGGTTTTTCTGGCTGTGAAACGTGGTGGATAATAATTGTGACGTGCTGAAAAGCGCGGATGGAGATAAATAGCTACCTTTGCAGCTGCAAAAAAACAAATAACAGTTATGCATAGGCTATTCTCTTTTTTCTCGCTTCTGTTCCTCTTGCTCTTCGCTCCTGCTGCGACAGTGAAGGGGGCAAACGAAAAGGTGCTACTGGTGAGTGAGCAGTCAGGTGGCTTCGCGCTTGTCCATGAAGGCAAGGCCGCTGCAGTGTGTGTGTCGCCTAAGGAGTCCCTGCTGGTCAGGAAAGTGGCCGGACTGTTTGCAGATGACGTGCAGCGAGTGAGCGGCATGCGGCCTGAGGTGCGGCTGACGGCTTCAGGGGTAGCATCTTCCGTCATTATCGCTACGATAGGTCACAATGCATATGTTGACAAGCTTGTCCGTCAGGGAAAGCTCGATGTATCGGCCATCAAGGGCGGATGGGAGCAGTTCGTCGTAAAGGTTGTTGACGGCAGACTGCTGATAGTGGGCAGCGACCGACGGGGCGCAGCCTATGGCACTTTCACGTTGAGTGAGGAGATGGGTGTGTCGCCTTGGTATTGGTGGGCTGACGTGCCTGCTGAAAGTTATAGCACGCTGTTTGTCGATGCCGACTATGTGTCGGAGACGCCTACAGTGAAATACCGTGGAATCTTCATCAACGACGAGGACTGGGGACTGAAGCCTTGGGCCTCAGAGAACTACGAGCGGGAGTTGGGCGACATCGGCCCACGCACCTATGCCAGGGTGTGCGAGCTCCTGCTGCGCCTGAAGGCTAACATGCTGGCACCTGCTATGCATTCATGCACTGGGGCTTTCTACAGTCATCCGGAGAGTAAGGTGGTGTGCGACTCCTTTGGCATCGTCATCACTACCAGTCACTGCGAGCCGCTGCTGCTTAATAACGCTGCAGATAGCGAGTGGAACCAGGATCGCGACGGCGACTGGAACTACAAGACCAACAGCAAGACTATCTATAAGAAATGGGACGACCGCCTGCGAGAGGCTGCCCGCTATGAGAATATCTACACGGTGGCCATGCGTGGCGTGCATGATGCCGGACTGCGCGGCGACCTGCCCATGAACGAGCGTGTGCCACTCATCGAAAAGGTCATCGCCGACCAGCGCGGCCTGCTGACGAAGCATAAGGCATTCACTCCCCAGAAGATGACAGGCGAGGTTGCTGACGTCCCGCAGATTTTCGTCCCCTATAAGGAGACGATGGACATCTATGAGAACGGACTGCGCGTGCCAGATGATATCACGCTGGTATGGGTAGACGACAACTATGGCTATATGAAGCGTGTCAGCAGTCCTGACGAACAACAGCGAAAGGGCAGGGCAGGGGTGTACTATCACCTGAGCTATCTGGGTGCTCCCCACGACTATCTGTGGCTGAACACCACCCCTCCTGTACTGATGTATGAGGAGCTGAAGAAAGCCTATGACCACGGTGCCGACCGCTACTGGCTGCTGAATGTGGGCGACATCAAGCCGATGGAGCTGGGCATGACGACCTTCTTTGATATGGCCTGGAACCTCAATGACTTTGATATAGACAATGTGAACCGTCATCAGGCGCATTGGCTCAGCAGCTTGTTTCCTGACGATGTGAACGGTGCCACTAGTAAGGTCTATCAGGAGATACTCGACAACTACTACCGGCTGGCATGGAGCCGCAAGCCGGAGTATATGGGATGGGAGTATGAGTGGGACGACAAAGAGCATACGGGGCTGAAGAGCACCGAGTTCTCGTTTGCCCACTATGACGAGGCACAGCGCCGCCTGGCCGACTATCAGTGGTTGAGCGATGCGGTGGAGCGTATGGCTGGAGCTTGGAAAGAGGATGATCCGCACCATGATGCTTTCTTTGAGCTGGTGCAGTTCCCCGTTCAGGCAGCCTGTCAGATGAACCGTAAGTTCCTCATGGCCCAGCTCAACAGAGAGCTGAAAGCAGAGGGTAGGGCAGCTGAAGCCAACTGGGCAGCCCGTCAGATGGAACTGGCTTTCGACAGCATAGAAACATTGTGCCACCGCTACAACGGGCAGGCCGATGGCAAGTGGCAGCATTTCATGACTGTGCCGCCTGGGTTCTGTGCCCTATATCAGGAGAAGCCCGATGTCGTCTATACCCAGGGCGCAGGCGAGAGGGCACCACTGCTTGCACCCTACAAAGATTGTGACAATGGCGAAGGATGTCATGTGATCGACCTTGCCCGCTTCGTCAGTAAGTCTGACGATGCCAGGCTGGTGACGGGACTGGGCTATGACTGGCAGGTGATGCAGCTGGGTAGTGCTGCCTACAGTCTGCCGCAGATTGACAGCGACAGTGTCACCGTCGTGCTCTATACCGTTCCCTTCTGGCCACTCTATAAGGGCAAGAGCAATGCCGTCAGCATTGACCTCGACGGCAAGACGCAAATGTTTGAGAACCGTTTCAGGGAGTATGACCGCTCGTGGAAAGACCAGGTGATGCGTAACGGTGCCACCTGTCGGCTGCGCTTCCCCATCGACCGCACCAAGGCTGGACACCTCATCTCCTTCAAGGCCGCAGAGCCGGGACAGATGCTGCAGCGTGCCATCATCGACTGGGGAGGGCTACAGCCTTCCTATCTGGGGCCACAGCCGTCCAAGTAGTGTGCCGTTGATGCTTTTCTCCTTGTCTCGAACACATCGTTCATGTTTTCTGCAAATGACCATGATACTTCAAACTAAGAACAGATACTCTATTGCTCTTCGGCAGCTTTGTCCTCTGCTGATGTTACTGCCTGCCTTTGTCTGGGCACAGCAGCTGGAACCTAGCGTGCCGCATGGCTTCTATGATCAGCCTTTCGCCTTATCACTAATAGGTGGCGAGGGAGCTGTGGTGCGCTATACCCTCGACGGTTCGGAGCCGACGGCACAGAGCGAGGTGTACGAAGCACCCCTGACCATCAGCGGGACTACCATTCTGAGGGCAGCAGCCTTCAATGGTGGGGAAAGGACTGGTGACATACTGACCGCCACCTATCTCTTCGTCAACGATGTGCTCGGTCAGTCGAACACGCCGGCAGGCTATCCGCAGGAGTGGGGAGAGTACAGTCAGATGTGGGGCACGGCTCCCGCCGACTATGAGATGGACCCTGAGATGACCTCCGACCCGAGGTTGCGCAAGAAGATTGCCGACGGGCTGAAGAGCCTGCCAGTGCTGAGCATCGTCACCGACAAGGACAATCTGTTCAGTCATGAGAACGATCCCGACAAAGGGGGCATCTATATCTTTACTGGTCCGCCTGTGGGTGATGACACTGGTCATGGGTGGACACGTCCGGCCAGTGCGGAGATATTCGGACAGGGGCATGAGGACGTCCCGCTGGATGTGACCGTCGGTTGCGGACTGCGCCTGCATGGGGGGCACGGCCGGTTGGCAGAGAAGAATCCCAAGCATTCCTTCCGGCTGGTGTTCAAGGAGCAATATGGTCCGAAGTCACTGAAATACCCGCTCTTCGGTCCCGACCAGCCCGATAAATACGACCAGCTGGTGCTGCGCTGTCACTTCGGCAACGCTTGGCAGCACTGGGGCGAGGGCAACCGCCAGAAGGCACAGTACACCCGTGACGTATGGGCACGGCGTATGCAGCGCCGCATAGGACGTACAAGCGTGAACGCCCTCTATGTCAACCTATTCCTCAACGGTATGTATTGGGGACTCTACAACCTTGCCGAACGCGTGGATGACCAGTATGGCAAGGATCACTTGGGAGGTAAGAAGGAGGACATCGACGTGGTGAAGATCGAGGAGGATGGCGGCAACCATCTGGAAGCCACCGAGGGAACGCTAGATGCCTGGGAGATGATGGTGGGACTATGCCGTGTGGTGGGAGGATCTAAGTCCGACATCACCCCCGACGAGGCTTACAGTCAGCTACAGGACTCGCTGCTCGATATCGACGCCTTTATCGACTATATGCTCATCAACCAGTATGGCGGCAATACCGACTGGGACCATCATAACTGGTATGCCCTTCGTAGAAGGGGAGAGGACAGCCAAGGTTTCCGCTTCCTCTGCTGGGACTCGGAAATCATCTTCGAAAACGAGCGCGAGAATGTGCTGACGAAGAACAACGGCAGCAGTTTTCCTACAGGTATCTTCCAGAATCTGCTTCACAATGATGACTTTGCCCGCAGATATGTCAAGCGGGCAAAGGAGATGCTGGCCGATGACGGCGCCCTGGGACAGGCATCTGTTGTGGAGGTGTGGGACAGCCTCTATCACACCATCAGCAAGGCCCTCTATGCTGAGGCAGCACGTTGGGGCGACTATCGGCGCGATGTACATCCCTGGCAGTCGAAGGGTAAGCTATATACCGTCGACGATACCTATATGGCCGAGCGCAACCGTCTGCTCAACCAGTATTTCCCTTATCGCTCGGGCTATGTGCTGGAAAGCATCCTGAGCTATGTGGATGTCGACGACTTCATAATGCCCGATGGCTGGCAGCCGCTGGCCGCTACTATGTTTCATGAGTGGGACGGCACTGATGCCAATGCCAAGCCGAAGGACAAGGCTGTCAGCGTAGCATGGAACTTCGGCCAGGAACTGTATGGTGGAGAGGCTGCGGCAGGATTCCCCAACGTAGACCACAACCAGTTTGCCGATATCTCCGACTATGATCGGCTGGTGCTGCGTGGCAAGGGCAGCGGACTGCGCATCCTGGCCAACAGACTCGTGGCTCATGGCGAGTGGAAGCAGATCGTGGTAGACTTCAACGACAGCGACCCCTATTGGGATGCAGAGCTGCAGGCCATCGTGGTGCCCCTCAGTGAATTCAGGACGATGAAGACCACCAGCAACAACCAGCGCAGGGACAACTTTGTGCACCTGCATGTGCTGAAGGTGGACTGGAGCAGCACCTGCAATGTGCGCGGAGCATATCTCGTACCTTCCGAGGAACAGCTGCAAATCGACGACACCAACCGTATGACCGCCGAGCAAAACCGTTATTACAACCTGCAGGGACAGCCCGTGGACCGTCCTCTGCGCGGTCTGTATATCAAGAACGGAAAGAAGTATGTCGTGAGATGAATATGGATAGTTTTGGGGAGTATAGGAGCCCCAAAAGCGGTTAAATAACGTTAAATCGGGCTCGGTGTTCAAAATAGACAACGACTTTGATTAAAATAGACCACGATTGATATTGTTATTTTTCGTATATTTGCACTCGAAAACGAATAATAACAAAAAGCAATTGCGAAAATGAGACAGTTCAGAATCTTTTTGTCCGTGCTTCCTGCCCTGCTGCTGAGCTTGGCAAGCACCACGGCTTACGCCCACCGTGTCGAGGCAGTGAATGCTCAGGGCGTGACCATCTATTACAATTATAAGAATGGCACGGAGTTGGAAGTTACCTATCGAGGAAGCTCTTCTTATAGCCAATACAACGAGTATAAGGACGAGGTTGTCATCCCTGAGTCTGTAACCTATAACGGCACTACCTACCCCGTCACGGGCATTGGCCTTTCTGCCTTTGCAGAGAGCGACGTTTCCAGCGTCACCATTCCCAGCACGGTGACGGAAATCGTCAATGGGGCCTTTAAGAATTGTGCAAAGCTGACCCGCGTTGACATCCCCAACTCTGTGACTTCACTTGGTAGTCAAGCTTTTTTCAATTGCAGCCAGCTGGAGTCCGTCACCATCGGCTCCGGCGTGACGACCATCAGTCAATATGCGTTTGCCTACTGCCCTAAGCTGAAAGAGATTACCATTCCCAACACCGTGACGACTATAGAACACGATGCGTTCTATCAATGCACTGGATTGGTGAGTGTCGTTATTGGCAGCGGTGTGACAACTATCGGCACTGGTGCTTTCTACGTGTGTGACAATCTGACGAGCGTGACCATCCTTCGGCAGGATCCTCCCAGCCTCGATGGCCAATGGACAGAAAGTACTTTCAGCAACCGCGCTAATGCCACGCTCTATGTGCCCTACGGCTGTAAGAGTAACTCCCAGAGCGTGAACTATTGGGAAGAGTTTAAGCAGATTAAAGAGTTGCCACAGCCCCAGCTCCCCACGCCCACCATCACCTACGCCGACGGAAAGCTGGCCTTTGCTGACGAGGTAGAGGGCGTGACATTCCAGTACGGGATTTACCAAGGATATGAGCAAACAACATCGTCGACGGAGCCAATAGCTTTTCCCTTTAACCATGTATATATAGTTCAGGCGTTGGCAATGAAAGAAGGGTGGCGCAACTCTGGCATAGCCGAAATCACTGTTGATCTGTCAGACTTGAAAGGCGATGCCAACGGCGACGGCATCATCAGCATCGCCGACATCACCATCATCCTGGAGAATATTCTGAATCAGTGAAACGAAAAAAATTATCAACGAATATGAAGACTATGAAAAAGATTAAGTTTTTACTGGCCGCAATGATGGCCATCGTGTCTGTGCCAAGGGTGTGGGCAGATGGTGGCGATACGTTTACAGCTCAGACAGCAGAGGGGGTGACTATGACCTTCAAGGTTATCAGTGAAACGCTCCAGACCTGTGAGGTTTCTACAAACTGTATTGATGCTACATACACTGGTGCTGTGACCGTTCCAGCTACGGCTAACGGATATGCCGTGACGAAGATTGGAGATTATGCTTTTATTGAATCTAATGTAGGTAGCATCACATTGCCCAACAGTATTACGGCAATTGGCAATGGCGCCTTTTCTTATACCCATAACCTGCAGACAATGACGATTCCTTCAGGTGTTACGGATTTTGGCGAAGGCGAGACTTTTTTCTATAGTGAGAGCCTACAGTCGGTTGTAGTGTCTGAAGGCGTCACGACAATCCCCGATGATTTTGTCAATCAGTGTCGAGCACTCACTTCCGTGTCTATCCCTGAGGGCGTCACGAGCATTGGCGTGACAGCATTTGGAGGTTGTACGGCTCTCACGGAGGTGGTTATTCCCTCAACTGTAACAAACATCGACGAGAATGCCTTTGTGCAGACAGGTTTGCAACGCATTGAGGTGAAGAATCCCACTCCTATAGAAATCAATGCTGATTGTTTCACACCACGCTATGCTTATGCTACGTTGGTAGTGCCGTTCGGCAGTATGGTGGACTATCAGGGTGCTGCTGTTTGGAGCAACTTCAATCAAATGGACGACCATAGCGTATTTAAGGCTAACACCGCGGAGGGTGTGGAGGTGACGTATAAGATGTTGTCCGAGACTGCCTGTCAGGTGGGCGACGGCACGAACCGAGCCATTAGTACCTCGTACAGCGGTGCGGTTACCATTCCGGAAAGCGTCAACGGCATCACCGTGATCGCAATTGGAGATTATGCTTTTAGAGCATGTAGCCTGACGGAAATTTCCCTGCCTGCTACCCTCAACTCCATTGGTAACAATAGTGTGGCTTCCTGCAGCAACCTGACAAAGGTGATTGCCAACATGACGGATCCTTTCGACATTGACGATACTTCCTTCTCTCTCTCGCTTCAAGCCGATTTGTATGTCGAATACGCGAGTCTGGACGCCTATAAAGCACATATCCAGTGGAAAAAGTTCCATCGTATCATCCCCTTCAGCAGTGATCCAACCATCATCATCGATGTCAACGCCGACGGAAGCCTCTATACGTTCTACAAGGTTATCAGCGAGGCAGACAAGACTTGTCAGGTAGGCATCGGACAAGAAGGCTCCACAGCCATACCGACGACCTATGCAGGCGACTTCACCATACCTTCCTCTGTGAATGGTTACACGGTGACGAAGGTTGGTGCCTATGCCTTCAAGGGATGCTCTGGTATCACTGCCGTGATACTGCCTGAGGGGATTAAGGAAATAGGAAATTACGCTTTTGCAAACGCCACGGCCATGACCTCCGTCTCTTTGCCTGAAAGCTTGGAGATAATTGGCACGGGAGCTTTCGGGTATTCCGGCCTTACTGCTGTCGAATTGCCGGAGAATACACTCAACCTTGGTTCTTCCGCATTCATGGGATGCGCACAATTGGCATCGGTAAAGTTGCCATCGCAAATCACCGTATTGCCCAACTATCTTTTCGAAAATTGCTACAGACTGGAATCTATCGTTATTCCCAACAATGTAAACACGATTGGTTCTTCTTGTTTCCGCAACACAGCCCTCACCAGCGTACTGCTGCCCGAGAGTCTCGGGTCGCTGGGCAGATCTTCTTTCGAATGTGCTAACCTGACCACAGTGGTGTCACCTCTTAAACAGCCGATATCCATCTATGATGACACCTTCAGCAATCGCACCAACGCCACGTTGTATGTCCCTGTAGGTTGGAAGAACAACTATAATGTCGCCCTCTATTGGAAAGAATTTGATAAAATCGTCGACGACGACATGGTGTCGATGTCCCCCGAGAACATCGTCATCCACTTCCGCGTTATCAGCGAGGAAGACAAGACCTGCGAAGTGTATCGTGGTGAAAATACAGCGGCCATCGACGGATACAACAATGCCCACGAAGGTGCTGTCTATGTGCAAGTAACTGTTCCTGCTACTGTACAGGGCTACACCGTCACGCGCATCGGTCAGCATGCCTTCTACTACTGCACACAGGTGACAGGCATCAACCTTCCTTCTACCATCAAGGAGATAGGTTATCGGGCATTCTATCGTGCAGGTCTCAGAGGAGGAGTCTTTGTATTGCCGGAAGGTCTCAACCACCTCGACGACAATGCTTTCGAAAGTAGCAATGTAGACAATGTGATTCTTCCTTCTACGCTGACAGCAATCAGCAACTATGCGTTTAAGGGCGATCCCTTCAACACGTTCATCATACCTAATACAGTGGAGAGCATCGGCACGCAAGCCTTCAACCAGCAAGGCATCACCGGAGTCACTGTGGTGACGGTTTTCCGCAGCACTCCATTGCCCATCGATGCCGATTGCTTCACACCGAACAGCCATTCCACGCTTTACGTGCCGGCAGGCAGCAAGGCAGCCTACGAGCAGGCCACTGGCTGGAACAAATTCTCAAATATCGTGGAATTAGACATGGGTGGCAGCACAGGTGTAAAGGGTGATGTGAATGGCGATGGCTCCGTAACTATCTCTGATGTGACGAAACTGGTGAACATCATTCTGGGAAGTCCTTCCTCCGCCACTGAGTGATGCCACAAGGAAAGATGTAAGAAGATAATAGTTCCGCCAGGTTACTGCTGTTCCTGGCGGGCTATTTTTTGATACTGAGATGGCGTCAGGCCAGTGACTTTCTTGAAAGTGCGGATGAAGTGACTTCGGCTCTTATAGCCCAATCCCTCGGCAATGGTTTCATTGGTCATCAGGCCATAGTGCTCCACATCGGTCAAGCGCTTGCATATTTCGCGGATGCGATATTCGTTAACAAGGGTGTTGAAATTCTTGCCCGTAGCCTCGTTGATGACCTGCGACACGGTTTTCTCGTGACTGCCCACAGCCTCAGCCAAGCGCTCCACGGTAAGATCCTGCTGCGAAATGAAGTCTACATCGTCCAACTGGCGGTAGATACGCTCCATGAATGCCTGCTGGTCGGCCTGTGCTGACGAGCGTTCCTTGGGCTCCTGACTACCCTCTTCGGCTGTGTCGTCTTTCATGTTCAGCTGGTCGTCGTCCTTGTGTCGCTGCCGACGGGCTTGCTCGGCCTGCTGCAACAGTTCTTCGTTCATGCGGTAGAGGTCTTTGTTGCTCTGCTTCAACTGTCGGCGCTGACTCACCACATAGAAGAGCACAGCCAGCACCACAATGAGTGCCACCAGGCTGACCACAGCTACCAAGCTGCGAGCATTCTTCTCCTCGCTTAGTTTCACCACCTGCTTCTCGTAGCGGTCTACCTCGTGGAAGAACTCAATGCTCTTAATTTTGCCCATTTCATCGGCAGTATTGATTGAATCCTTGAGTTCCATGTACTGGTATTTCAGCTCGTGGGCAGCCGCCGTATCGCCCATGCGGGTGTAGCAGTCGACCATCATCTGCTGGACCAGCATAAGCATGTACATAGCTCCGCTGCTGCGTGTGTCGCTCTCGGTCAGTCGCAGATAGTGCAGCGCCTGCTGGTAGTCGTTCATGGCCATGTAGGCGCCAGCGGTGTAGAGCAGCGAGTTGCTGTCTCGGTTCATGCCAGGCGTCAGGAGGCTGTCGGACGCATACTGGAAGATGTGGGCGGCCTCGTCGTAGCGATGCTGCATCAGGGCGGTCATTCCGTCGGCGATGCTGTGTGATAGGGCGTAGAGGCTGTCGTGGGGTATGCTGTCGGCTGTGAGATAGCGCCGGATGGGCTCTGTGGACTGCTCGACGCTGTCGGTGCGCCAGTTGAGGAACATGATGTTGTGGAAGGTATTGGCCAGCGAGAGCCAGTCCTGCTGCTGCAGACTGATGTCGAAGGCCTGACGGAGATAGCGCTTGGCGTTGGCATAGTCATTATAAAAGAGGTAGATGCCTGCGATGTTGTTGTAGCTTTGGTACATAGGTTCGTCGGCCACCTGCATAGCTTTCTTGAAGTAGGAGAAGGCGGTGCTGTAGCTGTTGCGCAGCTGGGCTATGCCTCCGGCATTGTTCAAGGCATAGGCGCAGTAGTGGCGTTCCTCGCTGTCCATCTTGTCGGGATTGCGGTTGCCGACGATGGTGAAGCAGACCATCGCCTCGTCCATCTTTTTCTCATTGAGGAAGGCGAGGCCGGTCTCGTAGAGTTGGCGCGTCGGCATGTTCATGTATTGCGAGTAGAGGCGTGCCACCTGCTCGTTGTCTTGTGCCTGCACATCGATGGAATGGGTACAAATGCCTATCAGGGAGAAAATGCAGACAAAAAGCCTCCTAATTTGCGCCCATTCGCGAATAGGCTCATTTTTTGAGCTCATATTGGCTTTCATTTCCTTATTTTTTCGTAATTTTGCCTGCAAAGTTACAACAATTTCGGAAGAAAAAGTGAGTTTCTTAAAGAAAATTCATCAAATAGGCGCAAAATCAACCACATTATATCTATTTATTCATTAAAACCAATTCCAATTATGAGAAAAAGACTTTTACTTATCGCAATGACGCTTTTCTCGCTGACTGCCGCACAGGCACAGTTGGTGAACGACGTCAACTTGAAGGTGCCGCAGATGCCTCTCATTGAGACCGACGCGCTGAACCTGAACCCCGTGAACCTGCCTCAGGTGCTGGAGAACTTTGCACGCGAGCAGGCCGCCAAGAACAAAGACACTTTCACGCGCAAGTCGAACTTCGTCAAGGCTCCCAAGCGCGAGGGTGCTCAGTCGCAGCAGTTCACCGTTGCTGCCCAGAGCTTCCAGAAGAACAACACCTTTGTCTATGAAGGTGGCGACTTCAGCGTGTGGAACATTGGTGTGATTATCGATGGTACTGAGGTCACCTTCGAGCACATGTTCCAGCTCGAGGCCCTGTCGCCCGAATGGAACCCCTACGTCGACAACGACATCGTAGGTGTGTACGATCCCGAGGAAAAGACTGTGAAGATTCCCACTCCGACGGGTGCCAACGGCACGGTAGCTGCTGTCGGCAACTCATCGACCATCACGGTCATCAGCGGCGAAGTGAGTGAGGATAATCACATCAATCCTGAAAGTCACCTCATCCTCGACGTGGTGACCGACGACGACGGCAACATCATCCGCATGACATCGCGCTACCCCATCCTGCTGCCCACTTACTATGGTGCAACGACCTACGGCAACAACAATGCCTTCCGCCAGTTCATCATCAACCTGCCTGGCGACGATGCTTACCTGCTGCCCTCGAACACGACACTCAACCTTGGTGAATGCTTCGAAGAGGAAGAAGTCAGCAAGACGATTCAACTCATCAACCTGGGCGGTGCCACAGCCAGCTTCGTGGTCGATGTGGAGAGTGAGCCTGAGGACTTCATCGTCTGCAACACCGCCACCGGCGAAGTGGAACCTGGAGCTATCAAGGACGTTGAATTTGTGCTGAAGGGTGTGGAACTGACCGACGACGTCGAGGGTATCGCCACCATTGCCTATGAAGGCGGCGACGCTGAGGGCGAATTCGACGTGGTGCTCACCGGTCAGGTGGTTTCCGCTCCCGACTTCTCGGAGATCGTGACCAACGGTGTCTTCATGTTCAAGACCAACATCGACTGCCCGTGGGATGTCATCACCGATGCCGACGGCGTGAAATGGGCTATGTCGGGTCCAAAGGGAACGAAGGCAACAAGCGACCTTTGGGTCTACTTCACCGTGCCCGAGGGTCAGATTGGTACCCTCACGTGGATTGGCAAGTATAAGAACAATCCTGCCTTCCGCTATGCTTACTACAATCCTTCAGGATGGTTCATCGACAGCGATCAGGCTACTGCCATCTTCCAGAACGAGGGCGACGCCAGCGGCGAGTATGAGTTCGGTCCCGGCGAGCACTTCGTGCGCTTCCAGCACCAGCCTCAGTATGCCTCGGGCTATGTGGATGACGGTCTCTACATCCGCAACCTGAACCTCGACCTGCTGCAATGCGACGCTGATGCAGCCGAGGTGAAGACCACCGAGGTGGACTTCGGATACTTCCTCCTCGACGAGGGTGCTACTGTCGATGGCGAGCAGACGCTGGTCATCCAGAATCGCGGTGCCAACCCGTTGACGCTCACCAGCATCTCCTGCGACAGCCCCGAGTTCACTTTCCTCACCAACGTTGAGCCTGCTAAGACCTACGAGGACCTGAACATCCCCGTCTACTTCAGCACAAAAGAAGCAGGAGTGAAGACCGCCACGATCACCGTCGTGACTTCAGCCGGCACATACACCGTGCCCACCAAGGCTACCGTCATCAACACGCCCGACTTCTCGCAGATTGTGACCGAGGGTGCCGAGTACATGACCTTCACCACCAATCCTTCGATGCCCTTCGTCGTGGAGAACGGTGTGGCCTTCAACTATGACTGGACCGAAGAGGACCTAGTGGAATCACCACGTTACGCCACAGGTGTTGAGTTCACCGTCAGCTTCGATATCCCTGAGGGCAAGATTGGCTACATCAGCTGGGACGGCACCGTCTATGGCAATCCCGAGGACAACGTGAACTATACTCACAACAACGGCGACCAGGCTATACTTATAATGAACCACAGTCCCCTGCCTGCATACGGCTACGGCAACTACGGACAGACAATGTTCTATGCTCAGGATGCTGAGAACGGAGGCGATGCCGGCTCGAATGTGCTCGCTCAGAACGAGACATGGGCCACCTACCTGACCAACGTACCTGGCAGCCACAGCTTCACCTTCCGCTACTATCACAATGGCGACGGCAAGAAGTACGGTAAGAACCGTCTGGAAATCAGCAACCTCCGCCTGCACGTCGAAGACATCGTGGAGAACGATGCACAGCTGATGACCGAGGGTCCCATCGAGTTCCGTCCCACCTACGTTGGCTACGACCGCTACACCACCGTCAACGTGACGCTGAAGAACACCGGCTGCCAGCCGCTGAGCGTGACAGGCTTCGAGACAGAGAAGGAGAACTCACCGTTCCTGTCGATCCTGCCCACGTATACAGCACAGTTCAACAACACGCTGAACGTCACGCTGGTATTCTATCCTGGCGTACACCTCGATGAAAACGGCAACGTCACCTACGTCGACGAGACCGTCGGAGTGGAAGACCACCTGTACACCGACAATGTCACCATCAAGACCACAGGCGGTGATTTCACCATTCCCGTCACGGGCTTCTCGATGGGTTCTGAGGGCATCGTGCTCATCGGCGACTTTGAGGACTATGGCTACGGTTGGGAGCGCATCGACTACGATGGCGACGGACGTCTCTGGGATCTGGGCACCAACCTTTGGTACTACGAGAATCCTGGCTACTGCCACAGCGGCGTACAATGCGTCGGTTCTGCATCGGCCGATGCCGGAGCCTACACTATCTACACGCCCGACAACTGGCTCTACTCGCCCGAATTCACCATTCCTGAGGAAGGCGCTATCCTGTCGTGGTGGGCTGCTTCGCTGCACAACACCCGCTGCGAGGAGCACTACAGCGTCTACATCGAGGAGGACTTCAGCGACGTCTCGAAGCTCGATGGTATGACACCCGTCTTCTCGGAGACGCTGGAGAATAGTCCTACCTTCGGTTATCATGAGAATACCGTCGACCTGAAGGACTATGCCGGCAAGACCGTACGCCTCGCCTTCCGTCATCATGACTGCGAAGGTCAGTATCTTCTGCTGATCGACGATGCCTTCGTCTACACCTATGACAAGTACAACCAGATTACCGTTGGTGTCGATGAAATGATCGCACGCAACCACGTACTTGGCAACAACCAGTACTTCAACGCTGCCGGACAGCGCGTCGAAGGCCCCGTCAAGGGTCTCAACATCGTGCGCCAGACCATGAAGGACGGCTCAGTGAAGTCCGTGAAGTTTATGATGAGATAATGAGCCTGTTCGTATGAAAAAGGCACTTACTGCTCTGTTTGCATTGCTCGCCATCTGCTTGGCGGGCAATGCTCAGACGAACTCACTCAATGTGGGATACTGCGACGGTGAGCTGCAGACTTCCTCCAACCAGTCATTCGGCACGAAAGACAAAAACACGTGGGTCAGTGGAGCCATCTACCTTCCTGCAGGCGATGTGAAGACCTATGCCGGCAGTAACATCGACTCCATCCGCGTGGGATTGGCTCAGAAGCTGGGTATCAGTGAGATGAAGGTGTGGGTGCGCGAGACGCTCGACGGCGAGAACCTCGTTGAGGCCAGCATCGGTAAGAGTGACATCGCGAAAGGCTGGAATGTTGTCAAGTTCGATACTCCCTATACCATTCCAACTGATGTTAACACAGGTCTCTACATCGGCTACTCGACCTATCAGACTTCGTCGAACTACGGAATGTCAGTGCTCAATACTCCCCAGGATAATGCCTTGTGGGTACAGTTGGGCACAGATGCCGAGTGGCAAGATCGTTCAGCTGAGGGTACACTCTGCCTCGAAGCCATCGTCAGCGGTGGTCAGCTGCCCTTGCACAACTTGCGTCTGCTCTCGCTCACGGCTCCTGAGAACTATGTCATTCTGCGTGGTGTGATGACTGTCACGGGCATCGTGAAGAACGTGGCTCTGCAGACCATCACTGGTTTCGACGTTGAGACACGCTTCGACTGCACGGATCAGGTGTACAAGTCGCATGTCGACCTTACGCTGGCTCATCTCGAGGAAGGCGAGTTCAGCTATACCATCGAGCCTGCCATCTATGAGGTAGGGCAGGGGACTGTCACTGTCACTATCACTACTCTCAACGAGGGCGATGATGAGAACATCGACGACAATACGCAGAGCCGCACGTTCGACATTGTGGCCGAGGACTTTACCCGTCGTGTGCTACTCGAGGAGTTCACCACAGAGATGTGCTCTAACTGTCCGCGAGTGGCTGGGTTCCTGCACAATATTCTCGAAGACGAGTACTATGAGGAGAACGTAGTGGCTGTATGTCACCACTCTGCTTACTTCACCGACTGGCTCACCATCCCAAGTGACGAAGACCTGACGTGGTATTTCAATGACGGTGGATCTACTTATGCACCTGCGATGATGCTCGACCGTTGGACTACCAACCCATCGGGTACGACGCCTGTGTTCATCCCCAACACACAGAACGACCTGAAGGCTGCCATCGACTATTGTCTGCGTCAGCCTGCCTTTGTGTCGGTGAACATCCAGGCCAAGCTTGATACTGAGGAAAACATTGTCAAGGTGCTTGTGCAGGGCAGCCGCTCGAAGGAGAACATCACTGCCAATCCTGCACGCATCACTGTCTGGCTCGTCGAGGACAATATCTTGGCTCATAGTCAGGCAGGCGCCAGCGGTCAGTGGACGCATCAGCATACTGGTCGCGCCATCAACAAGACCTGGGGCGATGTCGTCGAGTGGCAGGAGGATGGCAGCTATACTTACGAATGCCACTTCCGTGTGCGCACTGACTACAAGCCGGAGAACCTGAGTGTGGCTGCCATGATTTACGACTATGACAGTGAGAATCCTGCCAAGAACATTGTGTGTAATGCCAATCGAGGACAAGTCATAGAAGGCGGCAGTGACACGGGCATTAGCCAAGTGAGTACTGAGGACAATAGCCAGACCTACGACCTGACGGGTCGCAAGATAAGCAACCATCATGCCAAAGGCACGCTCCAGATCGTTCGCCGTGCCGACGGAACAACCGTAAAGCGTATCTCAAAGTAAGGCTCCAACTGGCATTAAGCCTAGAGATGCTGACTTTGCGCACACCCGTCGCGGACGCAGCGATTGCCCGTTTCGGATGGAGCGGATGCTCGTTTCGGATGGAGCGAGTGCTAGTTTCGGACGGAGCGTATGTTTGTTTCGGACGGATGGTACGCGCATCGCGGACGGACGAAGCGCTCATTCGCAACGAGCAAGCGCTCCGTCCGTAACGAGCGATCGCAAAGTCACTAATAAGTATTTTCCAGCACATAATTATATATAATGTACGCGCGAGGACACAAAGGTGAGAAGCATCACCTTTGTGTCCTTTATGTCTTTCCGCACTCCTCTTATGACTTTCCATTGAGAGATTGCTTCCTCTTGCATTCGTATAAAGTGTAAAAAAGAAGTGGAAATATTTGGCAGAAACCAAATAAATGCTTACTTTTGCAGTGAATATTAAAAATGCTTATTTGTTAACACCATGAACAGGAAGATATTTCTTTTGCTATTCAGCATGCTTCTCTGTTGCACCTTTGTCTGTGCACAGGAGGCTCAGAAGAGTGACTTACAGCAACGTGCAGAAACCGAAGATGCCAAGGGCAGTGTCGCCTCGGCTCGCTATTTGTACATCAAAGCTTTTGATGAGTATGCAGGGAGCGGGAAGATGAAGCAGGGCGTGCAGTGTGCTGCTAAAGCTGCTGCTTTATATTATAAGGAGAACTACTACCGTGAGGCCTTCGACCTGCTGCGCCGTGTTGATCAGGCCATTACGTCGTCGACCGACCAGAGTCTCGACAAGTATGCCCTTCACTACCAGGTCACCAAGGAGCGCCTGCAGATGTATATGAAACTGCGAAAGGCAGCCAACGCCGCCGACCAGCTGCGCATCATGGAGGACCTGGCTAATTCATCGGGTGACGAGAGCGTGAAGAACGACCTGCTCTACAACAAGGCTATCTACCACTATACTTTCGGACAGACAGACAGGGGCAATGCCGTCTTCAAGGAGATGGCCGCTAAACTGACTGCCAATGGCGACTACGACAAGGTGGAGGCTGTCTATCAGACCCTGATCGATAATGGTCGCAGAAGCAACAACGCCAGCATGCTGGCTCAGTCGTACAGCAGTTATATTGTGTGGAAAGACTCCGTCGACGCCCTGAAGGCAGCCGCTGTTGTTGACTCGCTGAATCAGCAGATAGCAGCCCACGAGGCAACCATCGCTGACAAGGACAGTTCACTGGGCACCCGACGGATGATCATCATCGGCCTCTGCGTACTTGCGGTCGCATTGGCAGCTTTGCTCGTGCTGGGAGGAATCATGTTGATGCGCTACATCGTTCTCTCGCGCAAGCAGAAGAATGCCATCAAACAGGCCAATGAGAACAATGCCTTGAAGGCGAAGTTCATCAGCAATATCTCTGCGCAGCTGAATCCCTCGCTGGAGAAGCTTGACAGCCGCATACCTGAGGTGAAGGCCCTTCAGGACTTCTCTAGCCACATTCAGACCCTGGCTGCATTGGAGTGCAAGACGGATGAGCCAGTGGAACTGGAAGAGGTACAGGTGGTGCCCTTCTGCGAACAGCTGCTCGATGAGATTCGCGGCAAGGTAAAGAATAATGTTGAGCTGGCCGTGAAGGCTCCGAAGATGAGCAGCATGATCAACAAGGAGTACGTCACGCATATCCTCAGACACCTGCTGGCCAATGCCGCCCAGTATACACCCGAAGGCGGACACATCACGATAGACTTCAAGAAGCGCAGCGCCCACACGCAGCAGTTCCTGGTGCTCAACACGGGCAGCACGATTCCTGAGGAGAAGCGAGAGGACGTGTTCAAGGCCTTCCTAGAGATCAAGGACCTCTCAGAGGGTGACGGTCTCGGACTGCCCATCTGTAAGATGATGGCTCAGAAGATGAACGGCGACCTGAGCATTGACGGGTCATTCACCCGAGGAACACGCTTCGTGCTCGACCTGTATGCCTGATACGGCCTGGGAGTACTTTTGAAAAAAAAGTTGGTAAAAAACTTGCGGGAATGGAAAAAAATGAGTACCTTTGCACCCGCAAAGTGTGTATTGCGCTGGCTTCGGAGCTATCAATGCACTGGAAAAGAGCAGCTTAGCCTTCAATTGCGAAGTAGTGAGCGCCGCCTTTTTAAGTGCTTTTGTGTGTGAGGAGAAGTGGGATGGCACTTAAAAAGGAACAAAATATATCAACTTATTATTCAAAAGTAAAACTGAAATGCCAGGATTATTAGGTAAGAAAATCGGAATGACTTCCGTTTTCAGTGACGGCAAGAATGTGCCGTGCACAGTGATCGAAGCTGGTCCTTGCGTTGTGACACAGGTCAAGACCGTGGAGAAGGATGGCTACAAGGCCTTCCAGCTTGGTTTTGGCGAGGCTAAGGAGAAGAACACCACGAAGCCCATGATGGGTGTGTTCAAGAAGGCCGGCACGACGCCGAAGGCCCACTTGGCCGAGTTCAAGTTTGATGAGGACTACAACCTGGGTGACACGCTCACCGTAGAGCTTTTCGCTGACGCAGAGTTCGTAGACGTTGTAGGCACATCGAAGGGTAAGGGATTCCAGGGTGTTGTGAAGCGCCATGGTTTCGGTGGAGTAGGTCAGCAGACTCACGGTCAGGACGACCGTCTGCGCAAGCCCGGTTCTATCGGTGCCTGCTCGTACCCCGCTAAGGTTTTCAAGGGAATGCGCATGGGTGGCCACATGGGTGGCGACCGCGTGACGACGCAGAACCTGAAAGTGTTAAAGGTCATCCCCGAGAAGAATCTGCTCGTGATCAAGGGCAGCGTCGCCGGATGCAATGGTTCAACCCTCTTAATCAAGAAGTAAGCTATGGAACTGAATGTATTGAACATCAAAGGTCAGGAGACCGGAAGAAAGGTGACCCTGAACGAGGCTGTCTTCGGTGTTGAGCCCAATGACCATGTGATTTATCTCGACGTGAAGCAGTACATGGCCAACCAGCGCCAGGGTAATGCCAAGTCGAAGGAGCGTAGCGAAATCAGCGGTTCTACCCGCAAGCTCGGACGCCAGAAGGGTGGCGGCGGTGCACGTCATGGTGATATCAACTCGCCCCTGCTGCGCGGCGGTGGTCGCGTGTTTGGCCCGAAGCCCCGTGATTACAGCTTCAAGCTGAACAAGAAAGTAAAGATTCTTGCCCGTAAGTCGGCACTGGCCTACAAGGTCCAGGAAGATGCAATAGTAGTTGTCGAAGACTTCACATTCGAGGCTCCGAAGACTAAAGAATTCGTAAATATTGCAAAAAATCTTAAAGTCGACGGCAAGAAACTCCTCTTAGTTTTGCCAAGTGCAAATAAAAATGTATATTTGTCGGCTCGTAACTTGCAGCGTGCCGAGGTGATTGAGGCTGAGAAGGTCAATACGTATAAAGTTTTGAACGCCGATGTGCTCGTCATCACGGAGAAGTCGCTGGAGACCCTCGAGGCAATCTTAAACAAGTAAAAGGATAGAAGAGATATGGCATTTATCATTAAACCCCTGGTCACTGAGAAGATGACCAAGATCACGGAGAAGCGCCCCAACCGCTATGGCTTCATCGTGCGTCCCGAGGCTAACAAGATTGAGATCCAGAAGGAAGTCGAGGCCACTTACAATGTTACGGTTGAGAGCGTGAATACCGCTCGCTATGCAGGCAAGCGTAGCCAGCGCTATACGAAGGCCGGCCTCGTGAGAGGACACAAGAGCGCCTTTAAGAAGGCTATCGTCACACTCAAGGAAGGTGATGAAATTGATTTTTACAGCAATATTGATTAATAGAAATGGCAGTACGTAAATTAAAGCCCGTAACACCGGGCCAAAGGCACAAGATTATTGGCACGTTCGAGGATATTACTGCATCCGTGCCAGAGAAGTCTCTCGTTTACGGTAAGCGTTCTACCGGCGGTCGAAACAACACCGGTAAGATGACCGTCCGCTACATGGGTGGTGGTCACAAGAGGAAGTATCGTATCATCGACTTCAAGCGAGAGAAAGATGGTGTTCCTGCCGTAGTGAAGACTATTGAGTACGATCCGAACCGTTCGGCTCGCATCGCTCTGCTTTTCTACGCAGATGGTGAAAAACGCTACATTATTGCTCCCAATGGACTGCAGGTCGGCACAAAGCTGCTGTCAGGCGCAGAGGCTGCACCTGAAATCGGCAATGCACTGCCGCTGGCCAACATCCCCGTGGGTACGGTGATTCACAACATTGAACTCCGTCCCGGACAGGGTGCCCTGCTCGTTCGTTCGGCTGGTAATTTTGCTCAGCTGACTTCTCGTGAAGGAAACTATTGCGTGATTAAGCTCCCCTCAGGAGAGACACGCAAGGTGCTCTCTGCTTGCAAAGCTACCGTTGGTGCTGTAGGGAACTCTGACCACGCTCTGGAGCAGTCAGGTAAGGCCGGTCGCTCACGCTGGTTGGGTCGCCGCCCGCACAACCGTGGTGTGGTGATGAACCCGCATGATCACCCGATGGGTGGTGGTGAAGGACGTCAGTCTGGTGGACATCCTCGTTCACGCAAGGGTCTGTACGCTAAGGGCCTGAAGACTCGCGCACCGAAGAAGCTTTCAAACAAGTACATCATTGAAAGAGCTAACAAGAAGTAATCAAGTAATCAGAAGAGTTAAATTATGAGTCGTTCATTAAAGAAAGGTCCGTACATCAACGTATCGCTCGAGAAGAAGGTTCTCGCCATGAACGAGAGCGGCAAGAAGAACGTCGTTAAGACTTGGGCCAGGGCATCAATGATCTCCCCCGACTTCGTGGGACACACTGTTGCAGTCCATAACGGAAACAAATTTATCCCTGTCTACATTACTGAGAACATGGTTGGCCATAAGCTCGGTGAGTTCGCACCCACACGTCGCTTCGGTGGTCATGCCGGTAACAAGAAGTAATACCCAGGGTAATTGAAAATTGAAAATTGAAAATTGAAAATTAACAATGGGAGCAAGAAAACGTATAAAGGCTGACGAGAGAAAAGCAGCTCTGAAGACACAGTATTTTGCCAAGTTGAAAGGCTGTCCTTCTTCTCCGCGCAAGATGCGCTACGTCGTGGACATGATCCGCGGCCTGGAGGTGAACCGCGCACTCGGTGTGCTTCACTTCTCGAAGAAGGCTGCTGCCGCTGATGTGGAGAAGCTGCTCCGCTCAGCTATTGCCAACTGGGAACAGAAGAACGATCGCAAGGCCGAGGCTGGCGAACTGTTCATCACCCGCGTGTTTGTCGACGAGGGTGTCACTTTGAAGCGAATGAGACCGGCACCTCAGGGACGCGGCTACCGCATCCGCAAGCGTAGCAATCACGTGACCCTGTTTGTCGATGCTAAAACTAATGACGAAAAAGAATAAGCAGCATGGGACAGAAAGTTAATCCGATTAGCAACCGCCTGGGCATCGTCCGTGGTTGGGATTCAAATTGGTTCGGAGGCAAGGACTTCGGAGATAACCTGGTAGAGGATCAGAAAATCCGCAAGTACCTCAACGAGCGCCTGGCAAAGGCCAGCGTTTCGAGAATTGTCATCGAACGTACGCTGAAGCTGGTCACCATTACCATCTGCACAGCCCGTCCGGGTCTCGTCATTGGTAAAAGCGGTCAGGAGGTGGACAACCTCAAGGATGAGCTGAAGAAGCTCTTTGACAAGGAGATCCAGATCAACATCTATGAGGTGAAGCGTCCGGAGCTCGATGCTACGATTGTTGCCACGAATATCGCTCGCCAGATTGAGGGCAAGATCGCTTACCGCCGTGCTATCAAGCAGGCCATCCAGAACACAATGCGTGCTGGTGCTGAGGGTATTAAGGTTCAAATCTCGGGACGTCTGAATGGCGCTGAAATCGCTCGCAGCGAGATGCTGAAGGAAGGTCGTACGCCTTTACACACCTTCCGTGCTGACATCGATTTCTGCCAGGCAGAGGCACTCACGAAGGTCGGACTGCTGGGTATCAAGGTATGGATTTGCCGTGGCGAAGTCTATGGCAAGGTCGACCTCGCCCCCAACTTCTCACAGGAGAAGCAGGGTCCTCGCGGCGCCGGTGGTAACAGAGATGGCCGTAAGTTCCGTGGTGACAAGAAAAGAAATAACCGTTAAAAGAAAGAGAAGCAATCATGTTACAGCCTAAGAGAGTAAGATATAGAAGGCCTCAGGACGGACGTGGCAACAAAGGCAACGCCCACAGAGGTACTACGCTGGCTTTCGGCAGCTTCGGCATCAAGACTATGGATGCCAAGTGGATTGACAGCCGTCAGATTGAGGCAGCACGTGTTGCCATCAACCGCTACATGAACCGTGAAGGTCAAGTGTGGATCCGCATCTTCCCCGACAAACCCATCACTCGCAAGCCTGCTGACGTGCGAATGGGTAAGGGTAAAGGTGATCCCGCCGGATGGGTGGCTCCCGTCACTCCCGGCCGTATCCTCTTTGAGGTCGAGGGCGTTCCCTTCGATGTGGCAAAGGAGGCCCTGCGTCTCGGTGCCCAGAAGCTGCCCGTGAAGACTAAGTTTGTTGTAAGACGTGACTACGATAAAAATGCCTGATTAGTATGAAAATGATAGAAATCACACAGCTCGAGACCAAAGACCTGGCCGAGCGCCTCGAGGAGTCGGTAACCAAGTATGAGCAGATGAAGTTCAACCACAACGTCACTCCTCTGGAGAACCCCTCACTGATCAAGGCTGCACGTCGCGACATCGCACGTATGAAGACGGTGCTCCGTCAGAGAGAACTTAACAAATAACAATGGTCCAGATGGAAACAAGAAATTTAAGAAAGACGAGACAGGGTGTCGTGATCAGCAACAAAATGGATAAAACCATTGTTATTGCATCGAAGTTCAAGGAGAAGCACCCTATTTATGGTAAGTTCGTCCAGAAGACGAAGAAGTACCATGCACATGACGAGAAGAATGAGTGCAATGTGGGTGACACCGTGCTCATTATGGAAACCCGCCCTCTGTCAAAGACAAAGCGCTGGAGACTAGTACAAATCGTAGAAAAAGCTAAGTAATTATGATACAAGCAGAATCAAGACTTACAGTAGCTGATAACAGCGGTGCCCGCGAGGCTTTGTGCATCCGTGTGCTCGGAGGTACGCGCCGCCGTTATGCCAGCGTTGGCGACATCATCGTCGTGGCCATCAAGAACGCCATCCCTACGAGTGATGTGAAAAAAGGTACAGTGTCGAAGGCTCTGATTGTCCGCACCAAGAAGGAGATACGCCGCGCCGACGGGTCTTATATCCGCTTCGACGACAATGCCTGCGTGCTCCTGAACAATGCCGGTGAGCTTCGTGGTAGCCGTATCTTCGGCCCCGTTGCCCGTGAGCTGCGTGCAGTGAACATGAAGGTCGTATCTTTGGCACCTGAGGTTCTTTAACAACTTAAAGTAATAAGAAGTAATGAGCAAGTTACATATCAAGAAAAACGACACCGTCGTGGTCCTGGCCGGTGAGGACAAGGGCAAGACTGGTAAGGTGCTGAAGGTCTTGGTGAAGGAGTCACGTGCTATCGTTGAGGGTGTCAACATCGTCAACAAGAGCACGAAGCCCAGCGCCAAGAATCCTCAGGGCGGCTTCGAGAAGGTCGAGGCTCCCATTCATATCTCGAATTTAAGTTTGATTGACCCGAAGAGCGGCAAGCCCACACGTGTTTCCATCAAGCATGAGGGCAAGAACGTCATTCGTGTTTCTAAAAAGTCAGGGGAGGAGATTAAGTAATGGCAAATACAGCACAATTGAAGAAGACCTATGCCGAGCAGATTGCCCCGGCATTGATGAAGCAGTTCAACTATACTTCTGCCATGCAGATCCCCGTCCTGAAGAAGATCGTGGTCAACCAGGGTCTGGGCGACGCCACTCAGGACAAGAAGATCATCGAAGTGGCCATCAACGAGATTACCGCCATCTGTGGCCAGAAGGCCGTGGCTACCTACTCGAAGAAGGACGTTGCTAACTTCAAGCTCCGTAAGAAGATGCCCATCGGCGTGATGGTGACCCTTCGCCGCGAGCGTATGTATGAGTTCCTTGAGAAGCTCGTTCGCATCGCACTGCCTCGTATCCGTGACTTCAAGGGTATTGAGAGCAAGCTCGACGGCCGTGGCAACTACACTCTGGGTATTCAGGAGCAGATCATCTTCCCCGAGATCAACATCGACACCGTCGACCGCATCCAGGGAATGAACATCACCTTCGTAACGACAGCCAAGACCGATGAGGAGGGCTACGCTCTGCTCAAGGCTTTCGGCCTTCCTTTCAAGAACGCTAAAAACGACTAAGAGATATGGCAAAAGAATCAATGAAGGCCCGTGAGGTCAAGCGTGCCAAGCTGGTAGCCCGCTACGCAGAGAAGCGTGCCGCCCTGAAGAGCGTCATCGCACATGCCGACGTGAGCACTGAGGAGGGAGCCATGGCAGCCTATGAGGCAGCCCGCAAGCTCCAGTCCATTCCCCGCAACGCCAATCCTATCCGCCTGCACAACCGCTGCAAGATTACCGGTCGTCCGAAGGGTTACATGCGTCAGTTCGGTCTGTCGCGTATCCAGTTCCGCGAGATGGCATCAAGCGGTCTGATCCCCGGCGTGAAGAAGGCCAGCTGGTAAGAAAGAGAAGATTAAACATTTAATATTGTCGGGGGAGTCCCGATTAATTAAACAATTCATTTTATGACAGATCCTATTGCAGATTTTCTGACGAGGTTGAGAAACGCCATCATGGCTCATCACCGTGTGGTTGAAGTACCAGCTTCAAACTTGAAGAAGGAGATTACCAAGATCCTCTTCGAGAAAGGTTACATCCTGAACTACAAGTTCATTGAGGATGGCCCACAGGGAACGATCAAGGTAGCCTTGAAGTACGACCCTGTAACGAAGGAGAACGCCATCAAGTATCTTAAGCGCGTCTCCACACCAGGTCTTCGCCAGTATACTGGCTACAAAGACATGCCGAGAGTAATTAACGGACTGGGTATCGCTATTTTGTCCACGTCCCAGGGAGTAATGACAGACAAGGAGGCTTCGCAGCAGAAGATCGGCGGCGAGGTGTTGTGCTACGTCTATTAATTGGAGGATTGAAATATGTCAAGAATAGGAAAATTGCCAATTAGCATTCCTGCAGGCGTGACCATCGCTCAGGATAAGGACGGAGTCGTGACTGTCAAGGGCCCCAAGGGTGAGCTCTCTCAGAAAGTCGACAAGTCAATCAAAGTTAAGATCGAGGACGGACACGTGACCTTCGAGGTTGACGAGAACAGCCCCGTGAACCTGAAGCAGAAGCAGGCCTTCCACGGCTTGTATCGCGCCCTTGTCAACAATATGGTTGTAGGCGTGAGCGAAGGTTTCAAGAAGGAGATGGAGCTCGTGGGTGTTGGCTACCGTGTCAGCAACCAGGGCAATATCATTGAGTTCGCACTGGGTTACACGCACCCCATTTTCATCCAGCTGCCCAGCGAGGTGAAGGTTGAGACCAAGATGGAGCGTAACCAGAACCCCCAGATCATCCTGGAGAGTGCCGACAAGCAGCTGCTCGGTCTTATTTGCGCAAAAATTCGTTCTTTCCGCAAGCCTGAGCCGTACAAGGGAAAGGGTATTTTGTTTAAGGGTGAAGTGATCCGCCGCAAGTCGGGTAAGTCAGCTTCAGCTAAGTAACTTTAAATGATGTACGATTATGACGACAAAGAAAGTAGAAAGACGAATCAAGATTAAATACAGAATTCGTAAGAGCGTGTTTGGAACCGCCGAGCGTCCTCGCATGAGCGTGTTCCGTTCCAACAAGCAGATCTATGTTCAGGTGATCAACGACACCGAGGGCAAGACCATCGTCGCAGCTTCCTCTCTCGGAATGGAGACGATGCCCAAGATCCAGCAGGCCGAGAAGGTGGGTGAGCTCATCGCTGCCAAGGCTCTGGAGGCAGGTGTTAAGGCTGTGGTCTTCGACCGCAACGGTTACCTCTATCACGGACGTGTGAAGTCGCTTGCTGATGCAGCTCGTAAAGGTGGACTTAATTTCTAAACGATTATGGCAATGAACAGAGTTAAAGTAAATAGTGACGTAGAACTGAAAGACAGGTTGGTTGCCATCAACCGTGTTACCAAGGTGACCAAGGGTGGTCGTACCTTCACATTCGCAGCTATCGTTGTTGTCGGCGACGGCAATGGCGTGATCGGCTGGGGCCTGGGTAAGGCCGGTGAGGTGCAGGCTGCCATCGCCAAGGGCGTAGAGTCTGCCAAGAAGAATCTTGTGAAGGTTCCCGTACTCAAGGGTACCATTCCTCACGAGATGGAAGCCCGCTTCGGCGGTGCTCAGGTGTTCCTGAAGCCGGCAGCTGCCGGTACCGGTCTTGTGGCTGGTGGCGCTATGCGTGCCGTGCTCGAGAGCGCCGGTATCAAGGATGTGCTGGCCAAGTCGAAGGGCTCTTCCAACCCTCATAACCTGGTGAAGGCTACTATTGTTGCACTGAGCAGCATGCGTGATGCCTACACGGTGGCAGGTACTCGTGGTATCAGTATGGAAAAAGTATTTAGAGGATAATAGGAGGCAAGAACAATGGCAACAATCAAGATTAAGCAGATTAAGAGTAAGATCGGTTATCCCGTTGACCAGAAGCGTACTCTCCAGGCCCTGGGTCTTCACAAGATTGACCAGGTTGTGGAGAAGGAGGACTGCCCCGCTATCCGTGGTATGATCCGCAAGGTTCATCATCTGGTGACCGTTATCGACTAAACAGTAATCACATTTTAAACGAATTCGAGATTATGAAACTGAATAATTTGAAACCTGCAGAGGGCTCAACACATTCACGTCGCAGGATTGGCCGTGGTCCCGGCTCGGGACTTGGTGGCACATCCACCCGTGGTCACAAGGGTGCCAAGGCTCGCTCTGGTTATAAGAAGAAGGTCGGCTTCGAAGGCGGTCAGATGCCTCTGCAGCGCCGTCTGCCGAAGTCCGGCTTCAAGAACATCAATCACAAGGAGTACTTTGCTGTCAACCTCTCCACGCTTCAGAAGCTTGTTGAGTCCAAAGGCTACACCAAGATCGGTGTCGAGGAGCTTGTCGCAGCTCGTCTGACCAATGGTAAGGAGCTTGTCAAGATCCTGGCCAACGGTGAGCTGAAGGCGAAGGTCGACGTTGTGGCTCATGCTTTCTCCAAGAAGGCAGAAGAAGCTATCAAAGCAGTAGGTGGTAACGTAACAATAATCTAATCAAGAAGATGAAGAAGTTCATAGACACCCTAAAGAACATTTGGAAGATTGAGGACCTGCGTCAGCGCATCCTCATCACGGTACTGTTTGTTGCAATCTATCGTTTCGGTTCGAAGGTATTGCTTCCCGGTATCAGCTATAACCAGCTGGATGACCTGCGCAAGCAGACAGCCAATGGTCTGATGTCCCTCCTGGATATGTTCTCGGGTGGTGCATTTTCCAACGCATCGATCTTTGCGCTGGGAATCATGCCTTACATCTCAGCTTCTATCGTCATGCAGCTCCTTGCAGTTGCTGTGCCTTATTTCCAGAAGATGCAGCGCGAGGGAGAGAGCGGTCGTAAAAAGATTAGCCAGTACACTCGTTGGCTCACAGTGGGTATCCTGCTGTTCCAGGCTCCGAGCTACCTTGTGAATCTGAAGATGCAGATTGGTCCTGCCTTTGATCCGGGTGTGAAGTGGGGTGTATACCTCATCGTCGCCTCGATCATCCTTGCTGCAGGCAGTATGTTCATCCTCTGGCTTGGTGAGCGCATCACCGACAAGGGTATCGGCAATGGTGTGTCGCTGATCATTATGATTGGTATCATCGCCCGTCTGCCCGAGGCCTTTGCACAGGAGGTTGGTTCACGTTTCGCCGCTGCTACCGGTGGTGGTCTGGTGATGTTCCTCATCGAGATCATTATCCTCTATGCTGTGGTTTGCGCCTCTATCGTGCTGGTGCAGGGTGTCCGCAAGATTCCCGTGCAGTATGCCAAGCGCGTGGTGGGCAACAAGCAGTATGGCGGTGCCCGTCAGTACATCCCCCTGAAGCTGTTCGCAGCCAATGTGATGCCTATCATCTTTGCCCAGGCACTGATGTTCATTCCTCTGGCAGTAGTACGCTATTCTGATCCTCAGAATGCAAGCTGGTTCATGCGCTCGATGATGGATCACCACAGCTGGCTGTACAACCTGATCTTTGCTGCGTTGATCATCGCGTTTACGTACTTCTACACAGCAATCACGCTCAATCCTACTCAGATGGCTGAGGACATGAAGCGCAACAACGGTTTCATACCCGGTGTGAAGCCAGGTAAGGACACTGCCGACTATATCGACACGATCATGTCGCGCATCACCCTGCCCGGTTCGCTTTTCATCGCTTTCATCGCCATCATGCCTGCCTTCGCCAGTCTGCTGGATGTGCAGGATGAGTTCTCGCAGTTCTTCGGAGGCACGTCGTTGCTGATTCTCGTCGGTGTGGTGCTCGACACCCTGCAGCAGATTGAGAGTCATCTGCTGATGCGTCACTACGATGGTCTGCTCAGCTCTGGTAGGATTCGTGGCCGTGGTGGTGTAACTGCTTACTAGGCTGATGAAGATATTTCTGAAGACTGAAGATGAGATAGAGCTAATGCGCCAAGCGAACCAACTCGTTGGTAAAACGCTTGGCGAGTTAGCTAGACATATCAAGCCGGGGGTGACGACCCTGGAACTGGACAAGATAGCCGATGAGTTCATTCGTGACCATCATGCCATCCCCACGTTCAAGGGTTTTCCCAATCCCAATGGGAGTCCGTTCCCAGCCAGCATCTGTACGTCGGTGAATGACGTGGTGGTGCATGGAGTGCCTAGTGCGGACACGGTGCTGAAGGACGGCGACATCATCTCCATCGACTGCGGCACGCTGCTCAATGGCTTCAATGGCGATTCCTGCTACACGTTCTGCGTGGGTGAGGTCTCCGAAGAAGTTAGGCAGCTGCTCAAGGTCACCAAGGAGTCGCTCTATAAGGGTATAGAGAATGCCGTAGCTGGCCGACATCTGGGTGACATCAGCAGCGCTGTTCAGGTGCATTGCGAAGAGGCCGGTTATGGCGTGGTTCGCGAACTGACAGGACACGGCATCGGCCGTGAGATGCACGAGGACCCGCAAGTGCCCAACTATGGAAAGCGTGGCAATGGCGTACTGCTGAAAGCTGGCATGTGCATCGCCATCGAGCCGATGATTACTATGGGTAAGCGTGATGTCTATCTGAAACCTGACCGCTGGAGCGTCTGTACGCGCGACGGTAAGCCGGCAGCTCACTTTGAGCATACCATAGCCATCCGTCGTGGCGAGGCTGAGATACTATCATCGTTTGAAGAGATATCAGAAGAGTAAACAATACTAAGAGCAAAGCATGGCAAAGCAATCCGCTATAGAGCAGGACGGAACCATCATCGAGAGCCTCTCGAATGCAATGTTCCGGGTGGAACTAGAGAATGGTGTGCAGATCATCGCACACATCTCGGGCAAGATGCGAATGCACTATATCCGCATCCTCCCCGGTGACAAGGTGAAGGTGGAGATGAGTCCGTATGACCTGACAAAAGGAAGAATTGTTTTTCGATACAAATAAACAACAAAGACATGAAGACAAGAGCATCACTGAAGAAGCGTACTCCTGACTGCAAGATTGTACGTCGCAAGGGTCGCCTGTTCGTAATCAACAAGAAAAACCCTAAGTATAAGATGCGTCAGGGCTAAAAAAAGTTAAATAAGTATGGCAAAGTAAGGAAATATCAATTTATTTCCTTACCTTTGCATGCTTTTTAGCAATTTCAAGAGTTTAAACTTTATTATTTTTTACATTTTTACAAACAAATGGCAATTAGAATTGTTGGAGTAGATTTGCCCCAGAACAAGCGTGGCGAAATCGCATTGACCTATATCTACGGTATAGGCCGAAGTAGTTCAGCAAAGATTTTGGACAAGGCCGGCGTGAGCCGCGACCTGAAGGTCAACGAATGGAGTGACGACCAGGCAGCCAAGATCCGTGAAATCATCGGCGCTGAATTCAAGGTAGAAGGTGATCTCCGCAGCGAGATCCAGTTGAACATCAAGCGACTGATGGACATTGGTTGCTATCGTGGCGTCCGCCATCGTAACGGACTTCCTGTTCGTGGACAGAGCACTAAGAATAATGCTCGTACGCGTAAAGGTAAGAAGAAGACTGTTGCAAACAAGAAGAAGGCCACGAAGTAATTCTAAAGGTTAAAAAGTTAAAAGGTTAAAAAGTTAAAAGGTTTTAGAATTATGGCAAAGAAAACAGTCGTATCGAAGAAAAGGAATGTGAAGGTCACCGCTATCGGTCAGCTTCACGTGCACAGCTCTTTCAATAACATTATCGTCACTTTGGCCAACGATGAGGGTCAGGTTATCTCCTGGTCGTCAGCCGGTAAGATGGGTTTCCGTGGGTCAAAGAAGAACACTCCGTATGCTGCCCAGATGGCTGCAGAGGACTGCGCTAAGGTGGCTTTCGATCTTGGTCTGCGCAAGGTGAAGGCCTATGTCAAGGGTCCCGGCAATGGCCGTGAGTCCGCTATCCGTGCTATCCATGGTGCCGGTATCGAGGTTATTGAGATCGTCGATGTCACTCCGCTGCCCCACAATGGCTGCCGTCCTCCGAAGCGTCGTCGTGTATAATTAATAAGGTACTATAGCAACTATAGTCACTATAGCTACTATAGAAAAAAGAACAACAAATAATTTTTTAAGATAATATGGCAAAGTATATTGGACCGAAATCTAAGATTGCCCGTCGCTTCGGAGAGCCCATCTTCGGCCCGGACAAAGTTTTGTCTAGGAGAAACTTCCCTCCTGGACAGCATGGCAATAACCGCCGCCGCAAGCAGTCGGAGTATGCTGTCATGCTGGCAGAGAAGCAGAAAGCCAAGTATACCTACGGAGTGCTTGAGCGTCAGTTCCGCATTATGTTTGAGAAAGCCGCCAAGGCTGATGGCATCACCGGTGAGGTGCTGCTGCAGCTTCTTGAGAGCCGTCTCGACAATGTGGTGTTCCGTCTGGGTCTCGCCCCCACCCGTGCCGCTGCCCGTCAGCTGGTAGGTCATCGCCACATCGTCGTCGATGGCAAGGTGGTCAACATTCCGTCGTTCTCCGTGAAGCCCGGCCAGATCGTCGGTGTACGTGAGAAGTCAAAGTCCCTCGAGGTCATCAGTGATGCCCTCTCCGGATTCAACCACAGCAAGTATCCTTGGATTGAGTGGGACGAGCAGCAGAAGGCAGGCAAGTTCCTGCACCGCCCCGAGCGCGCTGACATCCCCGAGAGCATCAAGGAGCAGTTAATCGTCGAGTTGTACTCTAAGAACTAAAAAACATTCATTAATGGCGATATTAGCATTTCAAAAACCCGATAAAGTGGTAATGTTGGAAGCCAACGACAGATTCGGCAAGTTCGAATTCCGTCCGTTGGAGCCGGGCTTTGGCGTGACCATCGGCAATGCCCTGCGCCGCATACTCCTTTCATCGCTTGAGGGCTATGCCATCAACACCATTCGCATCAGTGGTGTCGAGCACGAGTTCTCATCCGTTCCTGGTGTGAAGGAAGATGTGACCAACATTATCTTGAACCTGAAGCAAGTAAGGTTCAAGCAAGTAGTAGAAGAGTTCGAGAACGAGAAGGTCAGCATATCTGTCGAGAATGTCACCGAGTTCAAAGCTGGCGACATTGGCAAGTATCTGTCTGGATTTGAAGTGTTAAATCCCGATCTCGTGATTTGTCATCTCGATTCAAAAGCTTCCATGCAGATTGACCTGACGATCAACAAGGGCCGCGGCTATGTCGTAGCTGACGAGAATCGCGAGTACTGCACCGACGTCAATGTCATCGCCATTGATTCTATCTACACTCCTATCCGCAACGTCAAATTCTCTGTCGAGCCTTATCGTGTCGAGCAGAAGACCGACTACGACAAGCTCGTGCTCGAAGTGACGACGGATGGTTCCATTCACCCAAAGGATGCCCTGAAGGAGGCAGCCAAGATCCTCATCTATCACTTCATGCTCTTCTCCGACGAGAAGATTACCCTCGAGAACAACGAGACCGAGGTCAACCAGGAGTTTGATGAGGAAGTTCTGCACATGCGCCAGCTGCTGAAGACCAAGCTCGTCGACATGAACCTCTCCGTTCGTGCCCTCAACTGTCTGAAGGCCGCTGATGTCGAGACACTCGGTGATCTTGTGCAGTACAACAAGACCGACCTCCTGAAGTTCCGCAACTTCGGTAAGAAATCGCTCACGGAGCTTGATGATTTGCTCGAGAGTCTGAATCTGTCGTTTGGGACCGATATCTCAAAGTATAAACTGGACAGGGAGTAGTCGTCGATGACCACCGAATGCCCAAAAACAAGTAAAAAGAAAAATGAGACACAATAAGAAATTCAACCATCTGGGCCGTACTGCTGATCACCGCGCAGCCTTGCTTGCCAACCA
>JAEEGK010004609.1_pt1 | contig 33703 bp, 21 predicted proteins | sample 8958771 | NCBI WGS metagenome assembly JAEEGK01 (sample SAMN16246547, study PRJNA631951) | gut metagenome | biome: gut microbiome; feature: rumen; material: SC-attached | host: Bos | place: Iran: Karaj | collected 2018-10 | reverse complement strand
TTTAATAATTTTATAGCTTCTTCTTTTCTTTTAGAAAAATTTAAAATATCTATTTTTTTATATTCTTTAAGTGTTGTTAATATTTTTGTTTTTGTATTTGAAGGAAACAATTCATCTGTTGAATAATCTTTAAATATTTTTGGAGGTTTTTCTTCTTGATTAATATTTATATTACCCATTTATATTTTTTTATTAAATATAATTATATTTTAGATAAATAATTTTATATAAAAAATTATGAATCATTTTATTAAATAATTATTTTTTTTTTAAAATATAATAATTAATTTCGTATCTATTGCTAAAAACTTTTTAAGTTTTACTCTTATTTTTGTATTGTTTTTATAATTTTTCTACAATTTAATTTTTCATAAATTACTTTTTATTTTAAATATTGAGATTTTTTTTTAATAATTAAAAAATATATTTTTAATTTATGAAATATGAATTAAATATATTAGATTTATTGTTAATATATGATTTTATATTTAAATAATTACTAAATTATAAAAATGAACAATTTAAAAATTACATTACGCCTATTAAACGATTCAACTATTTTCCAAAATCAAAATCTTTTAGAAGAAAACTCTTCTATTTCAATAAATAATGGAAATGATTTATTAATAGATTTAAGTCAGCAATTAATGACATCTCGTTCAAAGAGAAGTAATAATAATATAAAAGGTACAAATATTTCATCAAATTCAAATAATAATACAATAAAAAACTTAGATTTAAAATATATCATATGTAAAATAATAAACAATCCTTTGATTAAACCAGAAAATCTAATTTTATTTATAAATAGTGACGAAAAATATATAATGTTACATGATAAAAATATATTTCCTTTTTATAATATTATAACTCAATATGAAACAACTTTAGTTAATAATAGTAATAATCCAAGCGCATTAAATAGTGAAATGAGAAGTACAGGTTTTCAAAATATTAAAAAAATACAATCTTTTCGTTCAATTATGAATAATCAAAATAATAATAATAATCCAAATAATAATAATATAATTATTTTTTATAAAATTTGTAATATATTACAAAAAATTATTGTTGATATTTATCAATTTAAAACTGAAAGAATAAATTTTAATTTACCAATTTCATGTTCAATTTATTTTTTAAAACTTTTAATTTTTAAAACTCTAAATATAAATATAAATGAAGTAGGAAGAAATTTTATTATACATGGAACAGGTTTTACTGATATGAAAGGCAATATAATTAAAGCATTAACAAATAGAAAATTTGATGAAAATACTTTAATATATGAAATATGTAAACATTATAAATTAGATAATAATAAAATTATAAATTTAATAATGATAGAAAAATCACCTAATCAATGTGGAATAGGTTTAGATTTTAGATTTAATTACTTAAAAAATTTTCAATTATCAGATTGTTTTGAAGATGATACTAAAAATTTTCGTTGTGTTATAAATGGATTAAATTTATATATTTATTGCAAAAATTCATCTTGTAAAATATTTAATTCATATTTTATTATTAATAAAGCATATGGTGTGTTTGATATTTTTCCATGTTTATCTCAAATTAAATGCCCATTTTGTAATTGTAATAAAATATTTTTAAGAAATATGGGAATGATAAATGCAAAATGGCAATATAAAGGATTTTTAAAATGTTCTAAAGTTTCTAAAATTAATGGAGATGGATTAACAATTATTAATAATAAATTATATAAAATTAATAATATTAATTTTGAAGAACAATTTCATTCTTTATTATTTGAAGTTGAATTTTATCAAAGTAGATTACAAAAAAATAAAAAATTTAATACTTTTAATAATGAAAGTCAAAATGATTCATCAAAAAAAAATATTATAAATTTAATTAATGTAGAAGAAAGTGATAATTTAGATTTTAATGATATAAATTTAGAACAAAAATACTTAACAAAAGGAAATCATGAACAATTAAACATACAAAGAGAATTTACATTTCAAAAAATAAATTCAAAAAATAATACAATAAATAATATTAATAATATTAATAATATTAATAATCATGAAAAAGATATAATAGATTTATTTCATAAACCAAATAATATAAAAGAATTTAATTCAGTTAATCCAATTAGAAATGATAATAATGATTTTAAAATTAAAATCGATAATCAAAAAGAACAATGTTGTGCTGATTGTTCAACAATGACAATAGATAATTCTTGCTTTATTTGGTAAATTGTATTAAAAAATAATATGGTAAAATATTGTGAATTAAAAAAATGTAATTTATTATTAATAAGTGAAAATAATTTAAAAATATAAATATTATAAATAATACATAAATATATATTTTCTAAAATAAATATATAATAAAGTAAAAAAATTTTTTTTTATTTCAATTGTTATTTGATATTTGTTTTTAAAAAATAATCATCAACAATTGAAAGTGGAATTCCTAATAAATTTATTTTAGAATCTGAATTAATATCTAAATTTATATTAAAACCTTTATGTGGAGTATGATAAACACTTTCATTTTTTGGTTTATCAATTTTCATATTTCTAATCTTTTCAAAAGTAGATTTTCTTTCAAAAACTTTACTCTTTACATTTGATTCTGTATTATAATCTTTAAAAAAACATTTTTTTTCAATATCATAATATAATAATCCATTATCAACTACTTTTTTATTTTCTTTTTTTTTATTCTTTTCTACAATAAAATTAAATGCATTTTCTTTTGTAAAAGGTTCATGAAATTTTGACCAATCTTTACTTTGTTCTTCAGAAGATAAACCAGATTTAAAATTTTCAAGATTAAAATCTTCACTAAAATTATTATTTTCTAAATTAACATTTGGATTTAGAAAATTATTAATTGAATTAATATCATTTTCACCTATATCAAAAGATGTTATTACAAAATTAATTTCATTTCTTATTGGAATTGGATTATTATTTGTTATTATTTGAAGATTTTGTTTTTTTGATTTAGTAAAATTTCTCATATGATTTAAAACATTTGTTGGAGTTTTATGTTTATTTGGAGTATAATATACTTTAAGTGAATTATGTATTTTTTTATATATTGTTAAATTTGTTTTAACTATTTTAATACTATCATATAATCCTTTATCATCTTTTTCTAAATAAAAATTTTTTATAGTTGGTGGTTTATTTTGTATTAAAGAATTTGAATTTAATAAACTAAAATTATAAAAATTTCTAACTGGAATATTTGATTTAATATCAATATAATAAAATAATGGTAAATTATTTTCATATTTAAATTCATTTTCAAATTCAGAATAATTTATATATTTAAATTTAAGATATTCTTCATAATTTAATAAATAATCATATAAATTATTTTCTTTATTTTTTTCTTTTGAATTTTCTAATTCAGAAATCGAATTTAGAAAATTTAAATTTTTATCATTTTCTTTAATTAAAGGAAATTGTACAAAATCAACTTTTTTTAAATAAATAATCAATCCTTTATTACTTAAAAAATCTAAATGATCAACATCAAAAAGTAAATTACTAATAACATACTTTTCATAATTTTTATCAAAAGAAGTATAATCAATATCATCTAATTTAGTTTTATAATGTAACAATTGATCAGAATTTAAATCCCAAATTTGAACAGAACCATTTTTAACTTTATATTTTCCTAAAAATAAATTAATAGCATTTTGTTTATATCTATCAGAAAAAGAATTATTAATAAATCTTTGAAGTGTAGAATAAACTTCAATAAATTTATCAATAATACCAAAACCAGGTTGTGAGCCTTTAATATTTTGTTTATGAGCAAGAGAACCAGTATATTGTTCACTTAAAACATTTCCCATTCTTTTATAAATTTCACATAAAATACCATAAATTTGTTTATCTAAATTTTCTTGAAAACTTGCATTAACTCCCATTTTTCTTAATTGAAGAACTAAAACAGCAGAACCTAAAATTTGTTGATATACATTTGTTCTATCAATACAATCTACACAATTTGTTCTTATTACTCCATTTTGTAATGATAATCTATATACATTATTTACTTCTGGAATAAATGAAAAAAAATTTGTTTTTCCTACAAATTGAATTGCTGTTTTATAATATTTTTGATAATATTTTGGTTCTTCTCTTTCTTTTTTTATATCATAATGATAATATAATATTTTATCTTTATCATTTTTTAATAATGAATTAATATAATCTAAACCTTGTTTATAAAATTCATTTAATAATGTTTCTTGTTTTCTATTTATTTCTTCTTTTTTAGTTAAATTTACTACAATACAAGGATGACCATATCTTTCTGATAAAGAAGAAAAATGTCTTAAAGTTGCATAAAATCTAAAATCAGTTTCATTAACTTTAATAACAGGATTAAAAAATAAAAAATTTGTTTCTTGATACCAATAAATTGGAATTGAACCTCTAATTTGAATAAATGAAGAAATTATTGGTTTATCTGAAAAAGTTGTTGATATTTCTTCTAATATTTGTTCAGTTTCAACATCATTTGCAACATTACCATCATTATTAATTCCTCTTTTTAAATATCTTGTTCCTGCATAATGTCTATTTCTTCTTGATATTACTGTTACTAAAAATCTCATTCCAAAAATATTACATTCTACTTGTTCAAAAAATCCATATATAAAATTACATATCCATCCTTTATTTATTATACAATTATAAAATTCTTTTATGTGAAAATAATTCCACATAAAATAATATGAGTTTAATTTTTTAAATGATAATTTTCCTTTTGAATTCATAAAGTTTTTTTTGTAATATGGTATTAATTCAAATTTAAAATTTTCCATAAAATTTCTTTGAAGTGATTTTGATAAATCATATGTATATGAAAAATACATTTGTTTTGAAACTGTAAATGACTTTAAAAGTTCTAAATATTGATTTTCTAAAAAATAATAATGATTTTGATTTTTTTTCATATCACAAGTAAATAAAGGAATATATTTTATTTTTTCAACTTTATAAACAATATTTCTTCCTATTTTTCCTATTTCAATACAATCTGATGCTACAATTGCATAATATCCAAGAAAAAATTTTATAAAACCAAAAATACAAAAAAAATCAGTTACTTTATTAATTTTTCCTTTATCTCCTAACATTTCTATTAAACCAGTATATGATAATTTAGAATCTTTTTTATGAGATTCTTCCATTATTTCTTTTAAAGTTAATTTTGAATATTGAAGAATATTTTCACTTGTAAAATTAAGTTTTTTAAATATTATATAATGAAATGTTTTATTAATATTATCTAATCCAATGAAATATGATTTATCTTGAGTTTCAAATATTTGAATTTTATGAATATATTCCATTTTCATAGTAATTTGAATAGGCATTTTATAAAAAAAAAATTGAAAAATTAAATAAAAAATGCTTTAATTAAAAACTTAAATAAATATATAAGAATTATATAATATATTTCTCCATTTCTTTTGCAATTTTTTCAATTATAATTGAAGCTTCTGGTAACATCATAGGAAAATCATAATTTAAAAATCCATGTGGAAAAAACATATATTCTTCCATTTTACAATCAATATTACATTTAACACATCTATTCATAAATTCAACATAATCATCTCTTAAAGGATCAGAAGTTCCACCATATATTCTAATAGGAGGTAATAATTTAATAATATCATCTTTCATATATAAAGGACTTAAAAATGGATTTTTTTGATCTTTCATATCACCACAATAACTTTTCAAACAAAAAATTAATAAAGAACATTCTAAAATAGGATCAGTTAAAGAATTAAGATAAGATAAAGAAAGAGGATTAATTGATAATTTTAAAGCAGGATAAGCTAAAAAAATAACATTTGGTAATCTAATTTTTTTAATAATTAAAATATAAGTTAAAGCAAGACATAAATTTCCTCCTGCAGAATCACCAACTAAAATAATATTATTTAATTTAATATTAAATATTTCTTCAGCATATTCAATAATCCAATTATAAACTTGATAAACATCATCTAATGCATTTGGAAAAGCAAATTGAGGACTTAATCTATAATCAATACTAAAAACTGGTATTTCTAAAATTTTACTCCATTTTCTAGTGTAACCTTCATGTGATGATGGTGACATTGCAACAAATCCTCCTCCATGTATATGAATAATTATTGAGTTTCTTGTTTCATTGTTTTTATTTTTTAATGAACAACAATTTAAATAATCTAAAAATGATGGTTGATCATTTATTAAATATAAATTTGAATTATGTAATACTTTTACTTTTATATATTTTTCTCTATTTTCTTTTTTTAATTCTTTTGATGGAAATTTTTCTAAATAAAGTTCATTTATTATTTTATTATTTTCATTATTTATTTCAATTTCTTTTGGTATTATTTTATTATCATAAATACCTTCAAATTGAATATTATTTTTATTATAATTATTTTCATTAATCATGTTATTTATTATCAATTTATTATCTAAATTATTCTCATTATTAATAAAATTAGTTAAATTATTTATTTCTTCAATTGTAATTGGATATTTTGTTCTTTTAAAATAAAATTTTTTACAAAATTTAATATAAGGTAAAACTACTTTCATTGCAGTAGAAAATTCTTTTGTTTCAAGTATATTCCATATTTTTTGAGTAACTATTAAATCAGGTTTAATTAAAAATCTCATTGATTGATGATTTGCTTTTTCAGTATTAAAAAAATAATAAGCTAATAACATACTACTTTTAGCTTTAAACATTAATTCAGAATTATCTTTATTTTCACTTGCTTTACTTAATGCAGCATAACCAACATTTACCATTTCAGTTAATTGTTTTGTTTTAATTTTCATTTTTTCTTTTGATAATATATTTATTCTATGTAATTTTTCTTTTAAATTTATCCATTCTATTGAATTTTCACTTATGTTAAAAATATCATTTTGATCTCTAAAATATAAATAAGAAAGTAATGGACCACATGTTTCTATTTTATTTAAATTACTATATAATGGTAATAAATCTTTATCAGAATATAAAGAAAAACTTTTATCTTTGTTAAATATTAATTTATCTATATATTCTGATATTTTTATTAATATTTTATTTGTTTGTTTTATTCCTATTGTTAATGAACAATATCCCGGAATGTATTTTTCTCCTAATTCTTTTATTTTATTATATATTTCTTTTTCTGTTATAAATAATTCATTAATTAAATTATTTGAATATTCATTGTTATTTTCACTTTTATATTGAGGATAATTATTTATAAAATTTGTTTTAAATTCACTTTCATTTGTATTATAAAATGATAAAATTTTCTGTTTGTCTTCATAATTATTTGTTTTATTATAATTGATTAAGTGATAAAATAAATTAAATTGTCGATTATAAAAAGTAAAAGTTAATCTAAGAGAAATATAATTTAATTTATGTTTTTCAAGTGATTGTTTTAATTCTTCTGTATCTTTATATTTATTTTTATCAAATATAATATCCATTTTTTCAATAATAGCATTAAAAAAATGGTTAATTTTTTCAAGTTCTAATTTTAATATTTCAAAAGTAAATTCTTTTTTAATTTCTTCATTTAATTCATCATCAGCAAAAGTAGGAAATCTTACATACTCAATTATTTTATTTTCATTTTCAATATCATGTGAATTATTTTTAAACATAAATTAATTATAAAATTTTTTTATTAATAATTATAAAATATTAATATATTTATTATAATAAAATATTAGGTTTAATTTATAAATTTTATTATATATTTTCTATTTAAATATCCTATTACATAATTTTTTAATTAAATCATATATATATTTATATATTATATTAATATCTTTTTTCAAACATATTTTTTTTCATTTTTTTTTAAAATATTTTTCTTTTTATCAATATTTTTATTAATTTTATTTTTTAAATTCGAATAACTAAAATCAGAATTTCTTGTAGTTTGTTCGGCAGAAAAAACTTTAGCTGAATTATTATTTTTAATTCCTTTTTTTTGAAAGAATGAAAAATGAAAATGAGTTGATATTGAAGAATGTTTTGAATTCTTATTTATTCTTGATGAAGTAGAAAATGAATGATTATTCATTTTTCTTTTTTTTTTATTTTCATTATTTATTTTATTATCTCTAAATGAAATTTTATTTAAACAATTAATTTGTTTTTCATCTTTAATTATTCTTCTTGATTTATTTTTTGCTCTTTTAAAAGAATTATCTCTATTATTTTCATAAGTATATTTTATTACTTTATTTATAGATAAATTGTCTATTTGAAGATTATTTTCTTGATTTCTTGACATTTTATCCTTTATTGAAAGTTTAATATTTTCTTTTTTAATTGTATTTAAATCTAAATTTGTTTGAATTGAAATTCCTTTTATATCACATAATTTTAATTTCTTTTTATTATTTCCAGTAATGTCATTACCATCTGTATTTAATAATTTAGTTTCTACAATTTCATTTTCTAAATATAAAGATGGTTTAAATTTATAATTTCTTGTTTTATATTTATGTTCGAATATATCATTTTTAATTATTTTTGAAGTTTTATTTTTAACTTTATTTTCTCTTTTTTTTTTTCTTTTATCATAATTAAATAAACTCAAAATTGACTTAATAGAATTTTCTGGAGAATTTTTATAAGATTGTAATAAAGTATTTTCAGGTATTGTTTCATCTTGACTATAATTATTTGATTCTATAAAATCTCTTGAACTGAATTTTATTTCTTCAATATCATTTCTTACTGAATTATTAAATATTACTTTTAGACTATTATTTTCATTTTTTAATTTTGGTTTATTTTTATTTTTCTCACAATGACTTTTATAATAAATTCTAGCTAAATATTCTTCATATTCATGAATAATTTTATTAATATGATATTCAGAAAAAGTTGGTTTTCCAAAAAATTGTAAATAATTTTTATAATATTTTGCATATATTGGTATTCTTTCAATAGATTCATCTTTTTTATAATATCTTTTTATTAATTCTCTTTGTAAATCTAGTAAAATATTTTCTTTATATTTTACTAAGAAATGACAATGAGTTGAATTAATTAATTTATTAATTTTGAATTTTACTATTTTTTTTGGTGATGAATTATGTTTTACTAAATTATTTTGGATTAATAAATAATTTGAAATAAAAATTCCTTTTTTAATTATTTTTATTTTATTATTCTTTGTTATATATTTACTTTTTAAATTACCACATTTTTTATATAGAGTATAAGTTTTTGTTATTTTTGGAAATGAATCTATATTAATATTCCTGGATTTTTTTAATGGAGTATTAATTTCATTAATCATATTTTTATTTAAAAATAATTAATTTATTCTAAAAATAAAAATAAAAAAATATAAAAATTTAATAATCAGACTCATTTTTATTTCCTTTATTTTTTATATTCTTTTGAGAATTATTTTTATCTCTTGGACTTTTAATTATATTTTTTTTCCTTTCTGTAATAGTACTTTTCGCTCTATAATGACTAATTGAAGATCTTTTTGAAGGAGTAACTAAACTTATATCTTGATTATCATTATTTATTAAATTTTGTAAATCCAATTCCATTTTTTCTAATTTTTCAAATTCTGCTTTTAATTTATCAGTTTCTCTCTTATTTTTTTCATTTTTTTGATTATAATATTCTTTTAATTCTTCTTCTTCTTTAATTAATTTTTTTTGTTCTTTTTCTTTATATTTTTTTCTATCAACCATAATTGCATGTATTTTATTTTCATTTTCCTGTTTTATTTTATCATTATATTCATTTTTTTTAACATTAAAATTATTTTTTTCACTAATTGCTTGATTATATTCATTATGTTTTTTTTCTTTTGCTAATTCTTTTGCTTTTTTCACTCCATTTTCAATCTTTTTTTTTTCATTATTAATTTTTTCTTTTTTCTTTTTTAATTCTTCATCTTTATTTATTCTCATTTCTTCAATACTTTGTCTAATTTTTTTTTTTTCTTTTTTTGCTTCCATATTATTTTTTTCTTGTAATTTAACTTTAATTCTTTTTCTATTTAAATCTTCTTCTTGTTTTTTTAAAGCAGCAATTTTATTTTTAAGAGCAAAAATTCTTTGTTCATATAATTTTTTTTCTTTTTCAGAGTCTTTAGAAGCTTTTTTAGTTTCAATAACTTCAGTTTGAAGAACAGATAATGGTTTTATATCTTGAGAAGACATTTTTAATTTTGTTTTTTCTAATTCTCTTTCTTTTATTTGAGTATTTAATTTTAAATTTCCACCATTTGGAATTTTTGATTGATTTAAATTTATATTTGATAATATTAATGGAGTTTTTTGTCTTTCTGTTGAACGATTTGAATGTTTATATATTTTTGTTTTTGGTATTTTTTTTTCATATTTTTCCTTTTTTTCTATATTATCTTTTTCTTTATAATTATTTTTTTCTTTTTGTAATTTTGTCTTTTCTTTTATTTGTTTTTTTTCTGTTGTTTTATCTGACATTTTACGTGATTGTTTTTCTGAATTTTTTTCTTTTTGTGATTCTTCTTTTTTTATTGATTTATTTGTTATTTTTGTTTGTGTTGATTTATTTTTTAAATCTTCTGTTTTTATTTTTGTATCACCATTTTTTATTATTAATTCATTTTCTTCTTTATCTTCTTTTTCATTTATTTCATTGTTAATTAATGAAGGAATATCATCTTTTTTTATTTCATTTATTTCTGTTTTTGTTTCATCTTTTATTTCATTTTTATCTTTTTCTTCATTTATTGTTTTATTTTCTTTATTTATTTCAGAATTATTTTCTTCTTTTATTTCATTTTGTTTTATTTCTTCCTTTATTTCATCATTAATCTCATCTTTTTCTTCTTCTTCTTCTATTTCATTTTGACTTTCATTTATTTTATTTTTATTTTTTTCATTTTTATTTTCTTCTATTATATCATCACTTGATGAAGAATATTCTTCTTTTTTTTCAATTTTTGATTCTTCAACTTTTTCTATTTTTTTACTTTCAATAGTTTCTCCATTTTCTTTTTTTTTGCCATTAGATAATTGTTTACTATCATTATTTGATTCTAAAGATTCTTGATTTGTTTTTTCAAATAAAAGATTTTTACTTTCATTAATATTTGAAAATATATTACTTACAAATTTATTTGATACTGAATTTAAATTTTTTTCTTCTTCTTCAGTAATTATAATTGAACTTTGTGATTTAGGTTCAGGATATTTATTTTTATTAACGATTTCATCCATTATTCAAATTTATAAATATAATAATTTTTCAAATCAATTAAATAAATTAATTTAAAAAAAATATTTTTTAATACAAAAAAAAAATATATAATTAAAAATAATTTATTTATAAAAAGTCAATTATTTACTTTTTTTTTCCTTTATTTTTTTTATTATCACTCTTAATACTTTTATTACTCAATTTTTTTAATATATCATCTTTATTTTTTTTTAAACTAAGATCTTCAATTCCTTCTGGAAGAGGAATATCTTTATATTTAGGAATATTAACTTCCATTCCTTCAACTTCTTTTCCAATTTCAATTAATCTTTTTGATGTATATATAAAGAAATTTTCTGGTAAAATTTGATTTGAAATTAATTCTGCAAATATTATATTAAATGCAATATCAAGTCCAGTTTCATTTATATATTCTTCTACTTGTTTATATTGTTCTTCTTTTCTTTCTTGGTTTATTCTTAATATTTCTTTTTGTTTTTTTAAAAGTTCTGTATCTACTTTTTTTATTCTTTGATTTCTTTTAACTTTTGATTTTGGTCTTTTTTCTTTTTTTGTTTCTTCATTTGTTTCACTCATTATTTTATTTAAAATTTTAATTACAATTATTAAAAATAGAAAATAAAATAATAATAATATATATAATAATAATTAAAAGTTTAAAAGAAATTAATAAAATGACTATTCATAATCACATACAAATATCCCAAAAACAATTTTATAAAAAATACACTTTACCATTTATTTAACTCTTTAAAAATGAATTATAATATTTTCATTTTTTGAAACAAAAAATGAAAAAAAAAAAAATCCAAAAAAAAAAAATTAATTAATGGATTTTTTTATAGTAAATTCTCTTTTCATATCACCCCACATTTTTCTAACATCTAAACAAGCACAAGTTTTTTTTCTACTAAAATTTCTTTTTCTTCTATCATATTTTTTCTTTGCAAGTTGTTCTTTTCTTTCATCATCACTTTTCTGTTCAAAAGACAATTTAGTTTCATCATCAGAAATAGAAAACCTAATACATTTTGAAGAAACAGTTTTATTAAAATTATTAACATTATCATTATTATTATCTTTATTTTCATTTTCATTTTTTTTAACATCAATATTTTTTTTATAAATAAAGTTAATTTCATCTTTAGAACTATTTTTATTAGTATTATTAGTATTAGTAGTATTATTAGTATCATTAGTTTCATCTTCTTCACTTAAATCATCTTCTTTAATTTCATCTTCTTCTTCTCTTTCTTTTCTAGCTTGTTCTAAATAATATTCAATTCTAATATGTTTTTGATTAGCTTTTCTTAAATCATCATATTCATAAATTGATAATAAATAATAACCTAAAATTTCTAATTCACCATCTTCATCAGCATCATAATAAGGAACAATTGGTATTCCATTATCTAAATGATAAGCAAAAGATAAAACTGAATTATCAACTAAAATAATATCTTTTAAATTATAATATTTATCAAAAATACCTAAATCTTTAACATAAAATTTAACTCCATCAACATCATTTAAAATACAATTATTTCTATATAATCGATATTTAGAATATTTCTTTTCAGGATCCATAAAATTTAAAACTGCATCTGCATATGATTGATGACTTGCAGTAAATATTACTATATTATATTTATCTTTTATTAAATCTAATGCTTCTTTCCAAAAAGGACGAATATTTATTCCTATTTTTACTATTTTTTTAGATGGTAATGTTACTTCTACTATATTTTGATATTTTTTATTTACTTTTGTTATTTCTCCAATACAATGAACTAATGTTTCATCTAAATCAAATAATGCGATTTTTTTTTTTTTTTCTTCTATAGGAAAATTAAAATTTACTTTTTCTTCTATTTTCTTTTGTTTTGATATATCTAAATCTAATATCATACTCATACATTTTTCTGTATATTCATAAAAGTCACTTATTGTTTCTGTATTTGTTAAATTTTTTACTTTTTCTTCTGCATGTGATAATAATGTTACAACATTAATTGTATTTCCTCTTAAATCTATACTTTTTGATTTACATAAATTTATTGAATTAATATCTTCTTTTTTTATATCTTTTATTTTGTTATTTATTTCTTTTTTTATTGAAGATATATTAAATTCATTAGATATACTTTTTGATTTAAATGATTTTTTTGATTGTTGAAATAATTTTATTTTATTTTCTGATTTTAATTTTTTAAACGAAGGACTATTTTTTAATTTTTCTATTAATTCATCATAATTTTTATTTAAAATATCTGTTGATATTGATTCTGGAATTTTGGGTTTTGTAGTTTCAGTTTTATTTTTTTCTTCATTTAATTGAGATTCTTTTTTTGATAAAGAAAATGAAACAACTTTTTTTGGTTTTGATTGATTATCTAATTTATAACTTGATTTTATTATACTTGTTTTAGAATTTGAAATATTTTTGGTTTGAATTTCTTCTATTCTAAACATTTTATTATTAATTTTATTATTAAAATCATTATTTTGTCCAATTGGACAAAATGGTGTAAAATATATAAGTTTATGTTCTGAACGACTACTTAAACATTTATATGATGTTTGTAATATTGGTGATGAATAATAATAAATTGGTGGAATAGAAATTTTAATGTTATCATTGAGAACTGTGTTCATTTTATTTATTTAGTAAAAATAATTATTTTAATTTCATCAAATAAATTAGAAGCAAAATCTATATATTTTATAAATAAATAAAATAAAATAATTTTTAAAAGAATTAAATTATATATATCTATTTTAAATTATTAAAAAAAAAATTTAAAAATTAATAAATTCAAATAATATTACATCAAAATTAATTAAAAAATAGAACAAAAAACCAAAAAAAAAATAATATTTATTTCAAAGAAACATTAAGCATTTCTCTTTTAGCCAACCCTGATTTTTCAATAGTGACATTATCATCATCATAAACTTTTCTAGGAAAAGGTGAAAAAATAGAAATATTTCCAGCATTAACTTTTTTTCTTACAAAAGCTTTCATTTGTCCAATAGTATTATTCCCAAGAAATCTTCTTTCAAATTCATCATTATTAAACTTAAATTTAATATGATAACAATCATCATTATCAGGAGGTTCATTTGGAATATTAGTCATATCAGTATTATATTCTTTCCTTTTATTTTCACTTCCGCCAACAGAAACGCCTTTTCCAGAAAATTTATTAACTTTTGAAGCAGCTAATTTAATCATTTCACTTAATTTATTTTGATCAAATCCTGTAAATTCTATTTTTAATTTACCATCAATATATAAATATACATGTGGTATTCCTGATATACCATATTGTTGTGATATATTTTTATTTTGATCTACATCTATTATAACTAGAGTAAATTTATATTTTTCTGCTGCTGAATGTAATATTGGTGATAAGCGTTGACATGGACCACACCATGTTGCAGAAAAATCTAATACACATGGACCTTGTTTCTTTATGTATTTGTTTAAGTCATCTGATGGTGAAAGGTTTATTATGTTTGAACTATGCATATTTTTATTTTATTTTATATTTTTTTTTAAATTAGAGTTTTTTATATTAAATTTTATAATTTTTTTTATATTTAATATTATGATTTATTTATTTATATATTTATTTTAGGATTAAATTTGTTTTTTTTTTTTGTAAAAAAATGTATTTATAATATATTTTTTGTTTTTAATAAGAATTTATTCTTCAAAATATTTTTGCATCATATAATGATATTTTCTATTTGATTCTGAACATCCATAATCATTACTTTTAAATAATTGTTTGTAACTTCTTTCTTTTTTCATAAAATCTTTTCTAGCTTCATTTATTGTATCTATATAATTTATTTGTTGTTTTGGTTTTTTTTTAATTAATTTCATACTTTTAGTATTATTCTTATTTTTTTCATAAATATGATCAATTTGATTTTTTGTAGTTAAATTATCTTGTATTGATATACCATCAAAACTTTTAACATTAAATAAAGGTTTTTTTTGATTTCTTGATAAATCCTTTTCACTTATTGTTGAAGTTTTTTGATATTTAATTGAATTATTTCTTTTTCTAAAATAAGGAACATTTTGTTTTAATTGATAACTATTTTTTTTATAATGAAATATTTTTGGTAAATGAATAATTGTCTTTTCTTCTTGTTCTTCTTCTATATTATTAGTTTTATTATTTTCTTTTACATCTAATCCATAAAAAAATATTTTTTTTTCAGTTTTTAAATTTATTTTATTTGGACTTATATCATGATATTCTTCTTTTGCTTTATCACCATATTGATTAATTAATTCTTGATTAATTATTCTTAATTTTTTTAAATCTTTTAATAAATAATCTTCTTCTGATTCTTTATTTTCTGCAATTCTTCTTTTTTCATCAAATATATAAATTAAATTATTTCTTTTTTTATTTTTTAATTTTTGCTCTTCTAAATAATTATTTATTATTCTTTTAAATACTGTTGAAGAATTATCAACATTAAAAAAGAAATTTTTTTTTTTTAATGATATACCTAATCTTTTTAAATTCTTTTTCCACATTAAAAAAATTATGAAAAAAATTAAATAATTTATAAAAAGAAATTAAATATAATAATATAATATATAAAAAAATAAGTAAAAAAAATATAAAATTATTAAATGTTTATACATATTAATAAAGAAAACTTAAAAATATATAAATATATTATTTAATGAAATATTTATTTATTTATTTTATTAACTTCATTTTTTTCTTAATTTCATCAATTTTGATTTCTAAATTTATTTTTTCAAATTTATTCATATTATTAAAATAAGTTACATTAAAAAATTATTTATAAATTCCCCTGACTATATACAATATTAATTTAAAGACTTGGTTTATCTTTTGTTAATTTATTTTTAATATTTTTACTAATTCCAACATTTTTATCAATATTAGCCATCATAATTTTAAATTCATTAAAATCAACTTCACCATCTTTATTTAAATCAATTTCAGAAATTACTTTTTTCCAAGATTCCTTATCACCACCAAAAACAGAAATAATTTCATCTACAGATAATCTTCCATTATTATCTTTATCAAACATTTTAAAAGCTTTTTCTAATCTTTCATCAGTAATAATTTTTTTATTATTAATCATAGCACTTAAAAATTCATTATAAGAAATTTGACCAGAACCATCTAAATCTAAATTAGAAAAAATAGACTCTCCAATAATTTTACCATCATTTTCACCATATAATTGAATTAATTTCTCAGTAAAAATTTCTTTTGATAATTGTCCTTTTCCAGAAGAATCAAGTGATTTAAAAATTTCTTTTAAATTAGTTTCTTCTTTTTGAATATCAAATTGACTAGAAATAAATTGTAAAACTGCTTTTTTAAATCTATTTTCTTCAATAAATTTTGCCATATGTGAAATTGCTTGTATTTGAATTTTTTTATTTGTCTTTTTTTTATCTTTTACTTTTAAAATATTAAACCATTTATCTTCAAGACATTCACTAGCAGAAAATCTTTTAGAAGGATTTTTATTAAGCATATTTTTAATAAGTAAAATTGCATCTGGTGTTATATCTTCCCATTCTTCACTTACAAAAAGAGGATTTTGAGTTTGAATATTATGATAAATATCAATATTAGTATTACCATTAAAAGGTGGATAACCACATAATAAAATATATAATATTACACCACAAGACCAAACATCACATTTTTCATCATAATTTTCTTTTAAAACTTCAGGTGCAATATAATAGGAAGTTCCTATAAATTTCTTTATATTTTTTCCTGAAGTAAAAAAATCAGCTGCTCCAAAATCAATTATTTTTATTTCATAATTTCCTTCTTGTGGTTCATTAGTTAACATAATATTTTCTGGTTTTAAATCTCTATGTACAATATTATTAATATGTAAATAATTAACTGCACTTAATAATTGTTTCATTATTTTTGCTGCGCCTAATTCAGAAAATGAACCTGATGATGTTATTGCATCAAATAATTCTCCTCCTTGTAAAAATTCCATCATAATATAATATTTTCTACTATCTTCATATATTTCATATATATTTGTTATATTTGGATGAGATATTTTTCTTAATATTTCTATTTCTATTTTTGAAGTTTCTGTTTTTTTATTTGTTATTTTCATTGCTCGAATTTCATTTAATTGTTTATGACGGACTTTCTTTACTTGACCATATGAACCTTGACCTAAATCTGATATTATTAAATAATTCTTTGATATTGGTTCTGTTAATATTTTTACTAAGTCTTCTTTTGATACTTTCATATTTATTAAATCATTTGTGTTTGATTTATTTATTAGTGAATCTATATTTTTTTTCATTTCATTTTTTTGTTTATATGATGTTTCAAATGATTTCTTTTTATCCCATTCTTCATTGTCTTTTAATGTGTTTTTTTTTTCTGTATTTAGATTTGTGTTCTTTTCATTATCATTATCTTCTTTTTTTTCTTCTTTTTTTTCTTCTTTTTTTTCTTCTTTTATTTCTTTATTTTCTTTTTCTTTTTCTTTTTCATTATCATCAAAATCATTTATAATTTCATCTTTTAAATTAAATTTAATAACTTTTCTTTTTTCAGTTTTTGATTTTAATTTTGCTCTATTATTTTCAACTTCACCTTGTAAATGTTGAATTTTAGATAATTCTTCTAAATTAATAATTTGTGAATTTTTATAAGTATTTTTTTCCAAAAGTGAATTATATCTATTACCAATTAATTTATCAGCATCTTCAATCTTTTTTCTTATTTGTTCAGGAGAAAAACTATTTCTATGTTCACTTCCTTGATTAGGAAGTTCTAAACTATCTTTTAAATTTTTATTATTATTTTTTCCTCCAATTACAGGAGTATTTACTTCTTTTAAATCATAATTTTCATAAGTTTGATAATTATTTGATGAGATATTTTTTATTGAAGAAGAAACTTTTGTATCTCTTTTAATTCCCTTTTTATTTAATAATTTATTTATATAAATATCTATATCTTCTTCTTTATGTTCTCCTAAAAAAATATTTTTAAATGCATCATCAATTACATTATCTAAATTTTCTGTATTTAATTTCATTCCATTAAAATCTTCTTTTATTGTTTCTTCTGATTCTTCACTTATTTCTGATTTAAAATCTTTATCTTCTTCACTTTCTTCATTTTTATTTTTATCATTTTTTTCTTTTTTATCTTCTTTACTTTCTTCTTCTTCTTCTTCTTTAATATTATTATCTTTTTTTTCATTTTTCTTTTCTTTAAAAACATCTACAGAAGAAGATTCACTTTCATCATTACTTCTTTCAAAATTAGGATTATTTTCATTAGTTTTAGAATATTGACTTTTCCCTTCATGAACTTCATTAACACTACTCAATTGTTTTTTATAATCTCCATTTTTATTTTTATCTTTTAAACCCAAAATATTTTCACTTTCTTTACTTTCAAGATTAGTAGAATTTGAATTATTATTTCCTTTACCTTTCTTATTAAAAATTTGCCAAATTGAATTTGAAGGATCTTTAAAACACCAATCAAATTTTAACATTTCTTTAGTTAATCCATATAAAACATTACAATTACCTAATAATTTAATAAATAAACCTCTTAAATAATCATAATCAGGTCTATCTTCAAATCTTAAACTTTTACAATAATTTAAATAATAAATAATTTCATCAGGTAAACCAAAGCATAAAATCTCAGTTGGAATTTGTAATTTTTTTTCCATAATTCTTTGATATTTATCACCACCTGCTTTTAATCCTTGCCAAGGTAAACTACCTTTTAAAAAAAAAATTAATAAATAACCAATACTTTCTAAATCATCTCTTCTACTTTGTTCAATACCTAAATGTGTATTAATAGAAACATATCTTGCAGTTCCAGTTAAAGGTCTTCCTTCTCTATAAGGAATATGTTGATGATTCTTTAAATTTTTATATCTTTTAGATAAACCAAAATCTAATAAAAAAACAATATTTGATTTTGATTTAGTTCCAATTAAAAAATTTTCTGGTTTAATATCTCTATGAATGAAACTATGTTTATGTAAATATTCAATTCTATTCATCATTTGTAAACCAATTAAACAAACAGTACTTATTGTAAATTTATGATAACCACAATAATTAAATAATTCAATTAAATTTGGTCCTAAAAATTCAATAATTAAATAATAAGAATCTGGTAATTCTCCCATACCATAAAAATGAGGAACACCTTGTACTTCATCTTGTGCTAAAGCTTTAACTCCAGTTATATCTTGTGAATTAATATTTAATAAACTTTGATATATTTTTGCTTCTGTTTTTAATTGAGGTTGTTTTTGAAGTCTTTTTGATTCTTTTTTTATTGATACTTCTATATTGTCTCTCATATCATATGATAAATATATTTGACCAAATGCTCCTTTTCCTATTAATGTTAATGTTACAAAATTTTCTGCTATTAAATCTTTCAGAATTAATTGATTTTTCTTTAAACCTTTTTGATCGTTTGATTCTTTTGAATTATTTGATGATGATGAGGAATTTTTATTCTTTGGATTCCTTTTTTTTTGATTTTTTGGTTCTTCTGATATTTGTGATAATTGATTTTGTTTTTTTGATTCTGACATTAAAAATTAAATTTGAAAATATTAATTTAAATAGATTAATATTTATATTTTGGAAATTAAAGGAAATGATATGTATAGAATTATAAAATATATAAATTATAAAAATTAAAAAAATATTATTTATAATTTTTATAAGTTAAATTTATAGTTTATTAAAATAGAATTTTAAATATAATAAATTAATTAAAAATTTATTTTTCTTTAAAAAATTTTTCAAATTCTTCTCTAATAAGTGTAATATTTAAAGAAACTAATTCCTGTGTTACATTTAAATTATCTACAATAATCATAATATTAGCATTAGAAACAAGTTTTTCAAAAATAATCATAAATTGTTTACCATGAATAGAAAAAGTTTTTAATTGAAAATTATTATGTGAAAAAGAAAAATAAATCTTTTTCAAAGATCTCGAAATTTGATAAAATCTAGTACTATCTCTCTTAGTATTTTTAGAAAAATAAGAAAAAATTAAAAAAGTATTTGGTTCTAATAAAATAACTTCATTAAGATTACAAACTTCAGCAAATAATTTTAAACCATTTTGAATTCTTAATCTATCATATAATAAAGAAGAAGTAATTTCTTGCCATGCAATATATAAAGAATCATCCCATATATTAGTAGGAAAAAATTCAACATTTAAATTTCCAGAAACATTTAAAAATTCATTTTTTCTTTTTTGAAGAACTTGTTCTTTTCTTGTATTATGTATTAAATCCATTTTATTAATTAAAACAAATACTTTTGCATTTGGTGAATATTCATTTACTTTTTCTATACATTTTTCATAATAATCTAATTCACTTAATTCTGCTTCTTCAGTTCTTTTTTCTGCTTCAATAACAAAAACAAATATTTGTAAATTACTAAAAACTTCTTTTTGTTTTAAATTAAAATATTCTGGTATTAAATCATTTTGACCACCACAATCTTTAATTGTCACTTTAATTCCAAAAAAATTTATATCAGATGATGCAATTTCTAAAGTAGGTTCAAAATATTTTGTTTTTGCTGGAGCCCAACTACCAAATATTATTGCTCTTATTGATGTTTTACCTACTCCAGAACAACCCATTATACATATATTTTTTCTTGTTTCTTTATTTGGATCATCTAAAATTTCTTCCATTGTTTTTTTTTTCTTTTTTTTTTAATTAATTTTTTATTTAAAAATCAAATATTTTTTTTTAATTTTTATTTTAAAATAATAATTTTTTTATAATTTAAAAAATAAGTGTATAAAATATTATCAATTAACAATCAGAATTAATAAATGAAATAATAAAAAGAATTATTTAATTTTTTAAATAAAATAAATTTTCATTTAGATTAAGAATATTACAAATAGTCCTTATATTACTAAGGAATTTTCTACTCAAAGAATTTATAAATTAAGTATTTTCTGAGATAATTATTATTTGTAAAAATAATTATATTGATGTGAATTTATTATTTTTATATTTTTTTGTTTTAATAAAGGAAAAAAGAATAATATTATTTATTTTTATTATTTATATTGAATTATCAATATGCCAATTTAATTAAATATTTAAAATTATAATAAAATATTCAGAACATATATTTATATTTTTTAACAAATATCATCATCAAAATTAACTTCAATTTCTATTCTAAAAAGCATAGGAAGATTAATAACATAATTAGCATTATTAATTCTTTCATTACCATTATATTTCAATAATGGTGATTGATTAATTATAATATTTTTACCACAAATAGGACAAATTCGTTTACCTTGTTTAAATAATTCACAAATACAAACTAAATGTAATGAATGACCACATTGTAATTTTTTTCCTTTAATTAATTTTTTCATACAAATCTCACAAGTATCATTACATTTTTCTTCACAATTATTATCTGGATTTCCCATTAAACATCTATAAAAATCTTTTTGAGCTTCATATATTCTATAATCTTTAACACATCTAAAACCTAAGAATAAACACATAAGACTAACAAAAAAATAACCAATTATACAATTTTTTTTTCCATAAATTAAGATTATACTAAATTTATAAAAAAGAAATAATCTACTAATTAATCCTAAATGAGTTTTTCTTTTTAATATTGCAATTAACCAAGATTCTTTTTCATCATATGTTATTAAACTAACATAATAAGCAGTATGTCTTATAGTTATTATTTCAATTATTTTTAATATTATATAGATACCTTTACTTAATATTACATATTTAAATATATTATTGTCACATTTTGATATTGATATATATATTATAGTTGTAAAAATTATTGTTGATATAGTTATTATTATATTAAATAAATATTCTATTAATAAATCTTTATCATTTTTTATTATTTTTACTTCAAGAAATTTTATAATAAAAGTAGTTGAAAGTAAATGATAAAGTCCAATTAAATATGTAAAACAAAAATCAATTGGATTAGATAAATCTAATTCTTCACATAAATAAACTAAAATTATAAAACAAATTGGTGAAGAATATATTAATTCTGATTTAGAAAATAATTTTTCATGAAATATTGATTCTTTTGATAAATCTATTCCTAGAATATCATTAAACATAAATATTAAAAAAGTATATTGAATTAATAAAATAAAGAAACATATAAAACAACAATAATAAGGTTTTTTTAATAAAATATTTTCAAGTATTATTAATTTGTTTTTGTTTTCATCATTATTAATTATTTCAATTATCAAAGGAATTATAAAGGAAATATTAATGATAAAAATTGAAGGAATAATTTTCTTATAATTAACAAGGAAAATATGATTTAAAATTGATATTTTTGATTCTGACATGTTTTTTAATCAAAAATTTTATTTAAATATATTACATCAATTAATTCAATTTAATATAATATTATTAAATGATTATTCAATTAATTGTGTCATTTTAAAAATTAAAAATATGTATAAAATTTTAATCATAATATAAAAAAAATAAATAAAATTGTTTTAATGATATACTTTTAAATAATATAACTTTCTTAAACTTCAATATTTAAATTTTTCATAGCTTGATAAACAATAGTAACTCCAGGAATAAACATAATAACAAAAATACCAAAAGTTTGTAAAATATTTAATTTAACCCAAAATAAAATTAAAACATATGCAACAGCAACAACAAACATGACAAATAATAAATTAAATAATCCTCCAATTTTTTCCTTTGGAAAATTATCTAAATTAATATTATTATTATATTTTAAAATACCTAAAAGTAAAATTCCACAACCAATAATTAAACTAGAAAAAACAATACCTAAAAATTTATTTTTATCTAATTTATTTTCTTCATTAAAAGTTGGTTCCATTTTTGGTTTTTGATTATTTAAATATAAAGGTTCTGCTTCAGAAGGATTTTGTGGTTTAATATATTTAATTTCTATATTTCCAAAATTCCATATTATTGGTTTTTCTATTGATTTATCACTTAAATAAATTGATAATGAATATTTTCCATTATAACTTTCCATTTTTACTGGATCATCTAATTCAAATGAAATATAATATAATCCTTTTTTTTCATTATAAAAATGTGAATATGAATCAAATGATTTATTTAATTCATTATGCTTTAATCTTAAAAATAATTGTTCTAATTTCATTGGTTTATTATCACCAAAATTTATTTTTAAATGAATTCTTATTATATCATCTTGTGTTGCTTTAAAATTTCTTCCTGTACTACTTGGATAATTTATTTTTATTTCTTCTTCTTTTTTATTATTTGTAATTCTATCTTCAAGATAAATTTCCATATATTCCATTTTTATATCATTAAATGCTTGAATTGATTTAATTTCATTTTCTTTTAAATCAAAATTTTTATTATTCATATTTAATATTATGTTATAATATCCTGGAGATTTTATTTCTGATAAATCTAAATCTAAATTTGATGATAATTTAATTTCTTTTGTTTGTTTTTCTGGTTTTTTTTCTTCTTTTTTATCAACATCTTCATCATCATCTAAATCAAAACTAGATTTTTTTGTGCTTGATTTTTCTTGTTTTGTATTTTTATTTATATCATCTATTATTTCATATGTAATTGTTGTATTTTTAACTTGTATTTCATTTCCAAAAATATTTACAAAATTCAATTTTATTGATTTTTCTTTCATATAATTAAAATTATCTTTTTCTAATTGCATTAATGGTATTTTTTCTAAATTTTTATATAAATCAAGTAAATAATATACACTTTCAATATTATTAATAAATTCATATTTAAAAGTTCTAAAATAATTTGCACTTTTAAAAAGATAATCATTAAAATTTTTAATTGAAGCTATTTTTTTACTTAATTTAATTGATTTTAATGCATGACTATTTAATTTATAAATTGAAATATCTCTTTCAGAAAAAATAATCATATTATCAGAAACTTCAGTTTGAGAAGATTGAATACTATTAATAATTTCTTTTAAATTTTCTTTTATATCATTTTTCTCTTCATTTAATTTTTCATAAACAATTGAAAAAATTTCAATACCTAAAGATGTTGCAAAAATACTTTTTTTTCTTTTTTCTTTTTTACTTTTTGAAAATTTATTATTTGATAAAAATTCCTTTGAAGATTTATATAATTCATTTAAAGATTTATGATTAAGTAAATCTGCAGCTTTGAAATCATAATATAATTCTTCAATTGAATTTGTTGTTTTATTTGGTATAAATTTAGAAGATAAATCATTTTTACAATTTAAATCTGAATTTATTTTTATAATATCATAATTTACATTTTTTTCATTTGATATTGTTTTACAAATTATTTCTTTATTTGGTATTTTTTCATTTAAAATTAATAAAGACTCAATTGATTGTCTTGTTTCTTTAAATGAATGTTCTTTGTTTTCAAAAAATATTCCATTTTGTTGATTTTGATTTGATAAAATATAATTTTTAATAAATGAAATTTCCCTTTGTGTTAATTGTGTAAATGTTAATGAAACACACAATATTAGTATTATTATCCTAAAATCCATTTTTGAATAAAATATATTAAAAAATATAAATAATAAATTAATTATTTAATTGAAAAAGGTTTCTAGTATTAATAATATATTATTTATTTTTTTTTTATTTAAATTTGTTTTTATATAAATAATATATTCTTTTATTATCATTTAAAATTTTTTCTATATATTAATAATATTAAATTATTTTAAACAAGTAATTTACAAACCCTAACTTTATCAATGATTATAAATTTCTATTCCTTTAATTATCTTTAAAAAATCCTAAATCTTCTCCATCATATTCTTCATAGACATCATTATATAAATCATTTTGATTTAAATTACAATAATAATTACATTGAAGAGAAATTTTCCATCTATCTCTAATATTATTTAAACAACTTGTTCTATAAATATTTTCTACATCTTTAAATCCTTTTTGAATTTGAGTATTTTCAATATTTTCATTTCTATTATATAAATTAACTAATGCAGGACAACTACATGATGTAAATGAATGTTTTCTCTGATTTAAATTATCATTAATATGATTTTTATTAATATTAAAAGTATTTGATAATGTATTTGTATTTAAATTTGAGTGTGAATTAGTAATAAAAGAATTATTTGAATTGTTATTAAAATTCAAATTTTTAAATTGATTATAATTAATATTTGAATTTCCATTATTATAAATATTATTATTATTTTGAATATAAACTGTATTATTAATTTGATTTTGATTATCATCTTTTTTTTGTTTAGCAGAACTAATAAAAAAAATTAAAAAAATATAATTTTACTTAATAGTAAGTAAATTTCCTTTTAAAATTCTTGGATTTTTACTATTTAAAGCTTTTTGATAATCAAATATATTTGAAAAATCAATAAATCCAAATCCTTTTGAAATTTTAGTTAAAGAATCAAAGATAATTTTACTACTTACAACAGATGGGAATTCATGTTTAAAAAAATTTTTTAATTGTTCATTATTAATATCTTTTGGTATATTACCAACATAAATAGTATATTTTTTATTATTATCATTTTGTTCTTTTATTAAATTATTATTATTATCCTTTTTTTTTGAAATTACTCTTTTTAAATTAAGAATTAAATCATTTAATTTTAATCCATTATATTTTTCTAAAACAAAATCTGCAGTTTCTGGAGATTCAAATTCAATAAAACAACAACTTTTAGGATTATCATTTTGTAAAATTCGTATTTTAATTGGTTTTAAATTTAATGAAGTTAATATTTGATTTATATAATTTTCATTCATCCAATTTTCTATATTTCCCATCCAAAGTGTTCGTGATTGATCCATTATATTTCCCATTATAATTGTTCGAGATTGTTCCATTATATTTTTTTAATCTTTTTTAATCGATTTAATTCACTTTTTAATAAATTTTAAATTAATATTTGATTTAAACTGAGTACAACAATATTTTTAATAAATTAACTCCAAAAAATATAATATTACATTTTAATTTTTTTTTTATTATTTTATATTTTTTAAAATAAAAAAAAATAATATAATCTAATTTATATACAAAAACCAAATATAATAAATAAAAAAATGGATCAAAATGTGGAAAATGAAATCCAAAATTCAAATAATCCAACATTGAAAAAAAAAAATCGTACTCTTCAATTTTACAAATTCTTATTTTATAGTATAAAACTTGAAATAAAATTTCATGAATTTCTTGATTTAGTTCGTTATACAAATCAAAGTGAAATCTTATTATGGTTATTATCAATAATATTATATTTCAATACACCAAAAGATTTTCCAAAAATAAGAAATGACAATGAAAAAGTAGTAAAATATAAAAATTCTTTTATTTGGTTTCATATTGTTCATTTAATAAGAGGAATAATTGGAATATATCTTTGGAATAAATTACCAAAATCATATCAATTAGTAGAAGCATTGAAAGGAACACCAGATGATAAATTATCAAAAACATTATTTAATGATTTAGTAAGAGAAACTGCAAATATTCAAATAATAAAACCATATGCTGAAAAAAAATTAATATTTTATATTTATGTGGGATGTACATTTTTTAATTTTATAATAGATGTTATTGATTTTCTTGTTGTTTTAGCAGGATTAAAAAATGCTACTTCAGATGCAAAAGTTGTTTTATTAACTTATTTATTAATTGCTTTCTTATATTGTGTATGTGATTTATCATATTTTTTCTGGGCTGGTATGTTAAAATTACATTTTCCTCCTCAATATTTATCTCCTATTGAAGATGCTTTTAATGGAACTGTTAAAAAAATTTATAAAAGATTTAAAATTACAAAACCACAAACTGATGTTAAAGAAGAAGCTAAAGTTCAAAGTCAAGGAAATAATAATAATGGAAATAATAATGAAGTTAAGTTACCTGAGTTAAATGAAAGAATTACTGGAGATAATAATGAAGAAAATATTAATCCTGTTCAAATGAGTGGAAATAATAGTGGAATTGATCAAAAAGAAATTAGTATTGATATTTAAGTTTTTTTATTTTTTTGGTTTTGAATTTTTGTTTTTTTTTTAAATTGATTTTATTGATTATGATTAATTAATTTAAAAAAAAATTATTTTTTTTATTATTTTTCTTTAATAATCTTTATTTATTATATTTTTATATTATGATAGGTTTTTTTTCTATGAAATATTTTGAAGTATTTTTAATATTCAATAATTTTAATCTTTTCAATAGTAAATCAATTAAATTTATATTAAACAAAAAACGGTTTTATAAAAATATTATTTTTTGAGATATATTAAATTTTTTATATTAAATGAGTTTTCAATAATTAAATTCATAATTAATATTTAGAATATAATTTTCAATAATCATATATATATGAATCAAATTTAAGGAGTATTAAAAATTCCTTTTAAATTAAATAAATTCATATCAAATTGTTCTTTATTATTTATTCCATTTAAATTATTATTTACCATATTATTATTATTACTATTCATTCCATTTAAATTATTATTAGATAAGATATTATTATTATTTTGTAGGTTTGAATTTATAATTTGATTAGAAGGCATTCCAAAGATAAAAGGATTCATATAATTATTAATATAATTAAAATTATTATTAATATTATTAAAAGGTAATAATCCTTGTGCTCTCGCTTTTAAAATATTATCACTTTTTGTTCTTAATTCTTCATCACCATGAGCGAAAGTACATAACGAACCATATTTACAAGTATGATCTTTTTCCCAAAATTTACATTTTACAATTTTATAATTTTCTAATATCGGTCCTTTTTTTTTACCATCTATACTATTTAACTTATTTGGTTGTCTTAATTCTGCTATTCCATGAGCAAATTGACATTTAAAACCTAATATACATCCTTTTGGACTGTTGAAATGTTTACAAAGAACTGTTTTGTATTTTAATGGGTTTATATTTGGTTGCTAAATTGTTTTTTTATGTTATTATATTATTACTTGTTGTCTTTGGGAAAAGCTCATTTTTTATTTTTGATTTATGTAAAAATTTTAAATAAAATATTCTAATTTTAAATTTGGAAAAAACATAAGGTAGTAATAGAGATATATATAATAAATATAAATTATTTTTATTTTTTTTTTTAATTTTTTTTTTAAATTGATTTATTGTGAATAACCCAATTTTTTACTTTATTTTGTTATTTTACTTTATAAACTAATATTAAAATTTTAAAAAATAAAAAAATTAAAATAATTCAATTATTTAAATCGATTAAATTGATATATCCATTTTTTTATATTATTGAATTGATGTAAAATAAATATAAAATCAATTTATAATAATAATTATTTTATTTCAATAAAAAAACCTAAGTAAATTTTGAAAGAGTTTAAATAATTAATAATTAAAAAAATAAAAAAAAAACAAAAAATGCATATAATAATAAAAAAAAATTTTTAAAAAATCGTTTTTTCCATATAATATATTATAATATCATTAAAATCTTACAAAATTTTCAGAAAAAAAATTCAAAAAAATAAACCAACCATAAATTTTCAAATTCCACCTATTGTAGTTTCAACACATTGTAATAAACTATCTTTTGTAATATTTTGATAATCACTTAACAAGTTATCATCTTTTAAAACTTTTCCCCCATAAACAAGGAAAAAAACTCCAGTCGGAATACCTTGTTTATCAGCAATTTTTTGCTTAATTTCTTTTATTGGTGAATTATGTTCAGTATCAATTTCTAAAACTCTTCCAGTTGTTCCTTTTACTCTAATGATCATTTTTTTTTTATAATTAAAATTATTTTTTTAAATAAAGATTATATAATTTTATAATGGAATCAAAAACATTAGAATCATTTATTAAATTAATAAAAGGAAAAAAAACTAAAAAAGAAGATATAATTTCATTTTTAAAAAATAATGATTTTGATATTAATTCATTAGATAAACATGGATATAATCCTTTACATTATGCAATTAAATTAGAAAAATGTGATTTAATTGATATTATGTTAAATTTTAAAAGTGATAATGAAAATGATATTTTTCCTCATAGTAATCCAAATATAATAACAAATGATATTAAAAATCAAATAATAACTTCTCCTTTATTATTAGCATTAATGCATACTGATGATTATGATAATTCAAATTCCATTATTAAATTATTAATAAGATCTGGTGCAGATTTAAATTATAAAGATGAAGAAGGTTGTACTTTATTTTTAAGATCTTGTGAAAAAGGAAGATTAGATATTATAAGTTATATTATTGAAAAATATCCAAAATTAAAATTTAATGATGATGAAGAAGATAAAAAATTTGATATTAATAAAGAAATAAGTAAAAGTGGTGGTGGATTACATTTAGCAATTTTAGGAAGAAATGATGAAGTTATTAATTATTTATTAGAACAAGGAATTGATCTTGGTATACAAAATGATAATGGAAATACTGTTTTTCATTTATCTCTTATGGAAAATGAAATGAATATTTTTAAACAATTATTAGATTTTTTAGTTGATAATAAAAATATTGATAATCAAACAAAAAAAAAAATTTTAAATACTCAAAATAAAGAAGGAAATACAATTTTACATGAATTAACTTTAGCTAAATCAAATATTTTAACAAATATGGTTAAAAAATTACCAAAAGAAATTGGAATTGATGAAGATATTAAAAATAAAGAAGGTTATAATTATATTGAATTAGGAGAACATTTAGTTGAAATTGAAAAAAAAAAAAAAGAACATGAACAAGAATTAAAAAAAGAATATATTAGACAAAAAGAAGAAATTAGACAAAAAGCAATAGAAGAAAATAAAAAAATTTCTGAACAAAAAAAGAGATTTCAAGAACAAATGGAAAGACAAGAAGAAATTGGAAGAAAGTTAATTCAATATAGAGGATTTATTTTTTTTGGAATATTTGTTTTATTTATGGGAATTCTTTATTTTCTTTTAACAAATGCAACTAAAAAAAAAGATGTGATTATTTAAATAAATTATTTAAATATTTAAGAAAAAAACTTAACTTTTTTTTAAATAAAAAAAAAGAATTAATATATAATTTACTTTAATAAAAAAAATAAGATTTCTATAAAAAAGTTAATAAAAATTGATAATTAAAAATCATTATTATTATAATTTAAACAAAAACTCATTAATAAAAATATAACTAACATATATAAATATAAATAAAGCTTATATATAAAATTTATTCAACTTTATATTTTAATTTATGAACTTTTTCTTTAATAAGTTTACCATTTTTATTTCTTGTAGAACCAAAACCAAATCCCATTGAATCATTATATTTAGAAATAGTTTTACTTTTAAATTTAGTTTTTAAAAAAGGAGGAGGTCCTAATCTACTAATTGCAGTTAATATATAACATCCTTCTTCAGTTTCAGGTGTAATTTTATCTCTTTTAACTTCTTTTGGATTATTCATTTCAAATTCATTATAATCATATTCTTTTAATTGTAATAAATCTACTATTCTATTTAAATTTTGTTTTGAATATGCTCCTTTATCTTCATTTAATTCTTCATATTCTGTCATTAAATTTGATATTGCTTTTAATTCTTTAAAAGCTTTTATTTTTCCTTTTTTTCTTACTTCTTTTTTAAAATAATATTCATCTAAATTAATTACTGGAAATTTTGTTGGATCAATTGAATATCTTATTTTATTTGTATTTAATACTTTGTTTCCTAATTTTTTTAAATTTATTAATTCTCTATTACTTTTAAATTTTACAATATAATTATTTCTTCTATTTTGAGTTGGACTTGCATAAGTATTTAATGATTTTTCATTTCTTAAAAATATATTACTATTATTATCAATTGTTTGAACTTCAGTTTGTTCATTTGTTATAAATGAAAATTCATTTTTTGCTAATTCTGGAGTATAATTTTTTAAAACTTTTTTTTTTATTTCATCAAAAGTATAATTTCTAACATCCATTTTATTTCTTTCTATTACATTTTTAATACAAGATTTTTTTAAATCTATTTTTATTTTTTTTGAAAATATACTATATTTCTTATATGTTGTATGAATTGGTTTAAAAAAAGAATGTTTTTTACTATCTGAACGTAGATAAATATTACTATCATTATTTTTTATTGTTGATGGAAAAGTATTTTCATTTTCAAATGAAGAATTATTAACTTTTAATTCTTTATTATTTCTTGATATAGTTTTTTTCTTCTCAAATAAATATTTATAATTTATTATTTTACTTTGATTCTCATTTACATGATTATCTGATGTAAATCTCTTTATATGATTTTTTAATATATATTTTTTATCAGATATTTTCAAATGATTTATTAAATTATCTTTAGGTTCAAAAGATATTGATGATGACCTTCCTTTATTTGCAATAATTTTTTTATTCAGAAATGATGTCATTTACAATATAACAATTATATTATTTTTTATAAATTTTTTATTTTTTGATAAGAATTAGAAATTTAAAATTTAATTTAATTGCATTATTTATTGTAAAATAATATAAATGAATGATAAAATAGAAAATTCTAAAATTCCAAATTTAAAATCAAAAGAAGAATTATTTAATTTATTAAATGAACTAAAAAATGAAATAAATGGAAATAAAATTGAAATAAATGAAAATGAATATGAAGAAAAAATAAAATCATTAACAATGACACAATTAATAAACTACATTCATGATTCAATACAAATATTATTAAAAAAGAAAATTCAAGATGCAAAAGATGAACAAAGAGAAGAAGATATAAAAGAAAATAATAAAAATATAAAACCAATTAAATTAAACAAATCAGAAATAAATCAATATGAAACTAATTTAAAAAAATTAGAAAATAAAGAAAGAAAATTAACAAAAATGCATTTTCAATATAAATTACAAAGAGAAGCAATGGAAAATAAAATAGGAGAATATATGGAAATGGAAGAAGAATTTGATGAAATGAAAATTAAATTAAAATATGAAGATGGGAAATTTTTAAATAATGATAGAAAAGATAATGAAATTAATATTTTAAAACAAGAAAATGTTAATTTAAAAAATGCAATAAAAGAAAATGATGAAAAGAATAAAATATTAGAAATAAATCTCACAAAAAAAGAAAATGAAATATCATGTTTAAAAACATCAATTGAAGAATTAAAATTAAAATTAGAAGAAAAACAAAAAGAATTAAGTTTATTTTCAAATATTAATATAAATATAAATAGTGTTAATTCAATGGTAACAAATAATAATACAAATATGAATAATAAATATTCTTTTCATTATTCAAATAATAATAGTGCTACAAATTTATTATCAAGTGGAACAAAAGAAGAAATTAATAGTTCTTCATTAAGAAATGAACATTCTCCTGGAATGAAAGTTTTTCATTTTCAAAAAATAAAATCAAATTTAATTAAAAAAAAAAAACAAAATAATGAATTTTTAAGTAATACAAGAAATGAATTAGCAGAAAGAACAAAATTAGATTTAATATCAAAATATTTTACAAATCAAAATAAAAATAATAATAGTTCAACATTAAATAATAGTTGTATTAAAATAACAAGATTACCTCCTTCAAATATGAATAATAATATAAATATATTGAATAATAATAGTAATAATAATATTCCAATTCTTAAAAATAATATTCAACAAAATCAAATTTTTAGTTATTCTCATAAAAGTACAACAACAAGAAAACCATCAAATCGTGCTATTATTAGTTATAAAGCAATTTCTGGAGATTAAATTTTTTTAATGTTAAAAATGTTTATTTATAAATTTTTTATTTCATATAATAAAAAAATAAAATCAAATAGTTTTGAATAATTAAATTATTTTATAATGAAAAATTAACTTATTTTTTGAAATATAATATTACAATTTACATACAACATAAAAAATGATTTTTTTTAGTATTTACATTATATATTGTTTTAAAATTGTTTCCAGTTTCATTTGTATTATCTTTTACTATATTAGAATTTATTTTTTTTGATTCTTTAATTAAATTATTATCATTTCCTTCATTTTTAATTACAATATAATTTGGCATTCTAATTTTTTCAATAACTAAATTATTATTTGGATTAATTTTTTTAGTTTTTATTTCAAATTGAATTGCCCTTTGAACTTCATCAAATAAATTTCTATTTTCTACAATAGTAACTTTTTGAATCAAATTATTTAAATTATTATTGTTATTATTATTATTATTATTATTATTATTATTATTATTATTATTATTATTATTATTATTATTATTATTAAGTAAGTTTAATATTTCTTT
>JAEEGK010004607.1_pt1 | contig 33707 bp, 21 predicted proteins | sample 8958771 | NCBI WGS metagenome assembly JAEEGK01 (sample SAMN16246547, study PRJNA631951) | gut metagenome | biome: gut microbiome; feature: rumen; material: SC-attached | host: Bos | place: Iran: Karaj | collected 2018-10 | reverse complement strand
AAAATACTCCATTATTTACTGATGCCCATTGAACTGGTGTTTTTCCACAATCAAAACATTTTTGATTTTCTTGTTCTTTTAATAAATTTAGAAATTCTTCATGTGTATATGATGAATTCATTATCTTTGAATAAAAATTATTTTTTATTTAAATTTTATAAGAAATTAATATTTTTTTATAATAAATAATAATTAAATTTAAATATATAAAGAAATTAAAAAATAATATATTTTTACATTCTTATTGTAATCCTTATTTTTTTTTCTATATAATATATTATAATGTCAACATTAGAATTTAATTCATTTAGAGGAATTTTTCGTCAATTTCTTCATGCACTTCATTTAACAGCTTTTTCTTTTTTATTAGGAAATATAATAATGGATTATTTTTTTGGTAAAAAAGGATTTAAAAAAGAAGATTTTATTTTATTAGGAAAATGCTATTCTTATGCTTGGTTAACTATAATTGTAACTGGAATATGGCAAATTATGGTAATATCAAAACAACATAATTATATTAAAAATAAAAATTATATGACTTGGGTTTATATTTTAATTGTTAAAACTCTTCTTGCATTAATTACTGCTTATTGCTTAGAAATTATTGCTAAATTTATTCCCCAAAATTCAAGAAGATTATTTTTAAAATATTCAAGATTGATTTGCTTTTGTCTTTTGTTTATAATTAGTGGAATTAACAGAGAATGGAGAGAAACTCAACTTATTCATCATAAAGATAAAAAAAGTAAAGAGAAGAAAAAAGATGATTCACAAATAAATCATATGAAAAAAGATGATTCAAAAATAAATGATATGAAAAAAGATGATTAAAAATTATTTTTTTATTATTTAAATATTTAATTGGTATATTAGAAAAATAATGAATTTTTGGATATTATTATTTTTGTTTATTTTAATTATTGTATTAAATAATAATTTTTTGATTTTAAAATTATTTAAAACAATTAAAAATAATCCTTAAAAAAAAACTTATATAATATAATATTTATAGTTATTATAAAATAATCACTAAAAAAAAATTAAATAAAAAATTTTAAATTAAAAAAAAAATGTTAGAAAAAAACATTGATACATTTGCAAAATTACTAGAAGGATTAAACATGAAACAAACAGCATTAGCATTCAGAGAAGAATTTCTTTCAAAATCAAATGATGAATATGAATTAGGAAAATATAATATATTAAAACATCTTCAAAATCAATTAAGTAAATGTAGTGGAGACAATTTTTCTCATCAATATTTTCCAACATCATCAAAGAAAAAAACATATTCTCATAATGAAATATTTGATAATTTTTTGAAAAAATTTTCAAAAAAACAAAAACTTGATGAAAATTCTTCAAAAAAAATATCTCAAGAAAGTAAAGTTTTTTTGAATTTGAAAAAAAAATTAGAAAATGAATGTAAAATAAAATTAAAAAAAGAAAAAGATTCAAAATTATCTTTTAGTGCAACCCCACAAACAATAAATTATGATTTTGAAAATATTGAAGATAATAAAAATAATCAAGAAGAACTTCCATGTTTTGGTTCAAATATAAAACAAAAAGAAGATAATGAAAAAAATGAAAATGAAGAAAAAAAAGAGAAAGAAAATGAAGAAGAAGATTCATTATTTGGAAATAATGAAACAGAAGAAAAAAATTCAAATCGTTCATTTGGAAATGACAATAATTTAAATTTAGATGAAACAGAAAAAAATATAAATAATGAAAATATTTCACAAACAAATTCAATAATTCAAAGTCAATCATTAATAGAAAATGAAGAAATAAATACAACAAGTAATAATTATAATAATAAAGATAATATAATTGATGAATATGAAAATAATGATGATATTGGTTTTGATTTATTTGAATGTAAAAATCAATATTTTAGAGATACTTGTAAAAAATTAGCAGAACAAAGTGATTTTCCACATAGAGGAGTTTATAAATCAAAATTTAAAGATTATAAACAAACAGAAAAAGAATTTTTTAAACCAAAAACAATAGAAAATTCAAAAATTAAATTAATATCACATATGAAAAATGATAAAACATCATATGAAATAAATAAAAATCCAGATCAAGATGAAATATGGTCACATTCAAAATTAACAAAAAATTTAAATTTTCCTTCTGCAAAAAATGAAACATTTTATCCAATTTTTTATAATGGACATTTTATAGATGATTATATAATGAAAGTAATAGTAGATAGAGAAAGAACAGGATTTGAAGAATCAAAAGATTTTAAAATAGTAATAAATAATTTAATAGCAGGAAGATATCAAATTTTAGCATATTTAGGAAATGCAGTATTTAGTAAAGCAGTAAAATGTCTTGATATAAAAGAAAATAAATTAGTATGTTTAAAAATAATAGAAAATAATAAAGATTACTTTGATCAATCACTTGATGAAATAAAAGTATTAAATTTCATAAATTCAAATGGTGATCCTGATGAGAAACATTTTTTAAAATTATATGATTTTTTTTATTTTAAAGAACATTTATTCATAGTAACAGAATTATTAAAAGATAACTTATATGATTTATATGCATATTTATCAAAAAATAAAATGGAAAATTATTTCACATTACCAAAAATACAAAAAATAACAAAGCAAATATTAACTTGTCTCGATTATATTCATTCATTACATTTAATCCATTGTGATCTCAAACCAGAAAATATTTTAATGAAAAGTATTCATAATGCCCAAATAAAAATAATAGATTTTGGTTCAGCTGGTTTTGTCCATGATCAAATATCATCATATATTCAAAGTCGTTCATATAGAGCACCAGAAGTTATTTTAGGTTGTAATTATGATTATAAAATTGATATTTGGAGTCTTGGTTGTATTGTTGCTGAATTATATACTGGGAATGTTTTATTTAGTAGTGATCCTCAAACTGAAACTGTTCAAAGTTTATTAGCAAGAGTTATTGGAATTATTGGTCCTATTCCTGATTGGATGTATGAAAAAGGAAAAACTGTTAAAAGTATGTTTTGTAAAGAAAAATTACTTTTTATGGAAGCTCCTGGGAATAATGGAAAAATGCATGTTATTGTTCCTAAGAGAACTGTTTTGAAAAAAAGATTAAATAATTGTCAAGATGAATTGTTTATTGATTTTATTAGATTTTTATTACAGATTGATCCTAATGAAAGACCTAGTGCTAGTCAAGCTATGGAACATCCTTGGATGAAGTTTAAGTATGAAGAATAGGTTTTTTTTTTTCTATTCTTTTTTTTTTTTTTTTTGGTTATTATATTTTTTTTTTTAGTGAATTGTTTTATTTTTTTTTTATTCAATTATTAATAATTTAAATTAATTAAATAAATTTTCTATTAATTAAAAAATTACTATTTATAAATTAACAACATTTTTTTTTCTTTAATTTTTCATTATTACTTATTTTAAAATCTTTATTATTAATTTTATAATTAATTTTATTAAGATTTAAATATTTATCAATCAATTCATCAACTAATTCATTAATTCCTTCATTATTCAAAGCAGAACATAATTTAAAAGAAGCATTAATAGAATTTGCATATTCTCTTGCTTCATTTTCATTAACTTGTTCATTTGCATATAAATCAATTTTATTTGCAGCAATACCAATAACTTCTAAATTTTTTCCATTATTTTGAATTTCTTTTATCCAAAAATTTTTTAATTTTTCATATGTTTCTCTTCTAGTTATATCATATACTAAAATTGCAATTCTTGCATCTTTAAAAAATATTTTATTTAAAGAAAAATATTTTTCTTGTCCTGCTGTGTCCCAACATTCACAATTTAATGTTATATTTCCTTTTTGATATGTTTTTCTTTGATAATCATTTGATGTTGATTGAGGATTTTGATTATATTCTAAATTGTTTATTCTTGTAAATAAACTTGTTTTTCCTACTCCTACATTACCACATATTACCATTTTTACTGAAATTGTGATTTTTTCTTTTGACATATTGTTTTATAGTAAAAAAATAATTAAATAATTTATTAGTATTTTCCAAATATTATCATTTTATAAAATAATTAATTGTAATATCTGATTTTTATTTTTAATTTAAAAGAAGAATAATTTATTTAAAGTGAATTAATATAAAATAAAAGGAAAAAATAAATAAAAATTTAGATAAAAATAGATCATTATGTATTTATTAAAAAAATAGAAATTTATAAGATAAATAATTACTCAAAATTATAATTTTCATATATTTTAAAAAAGAGATTTTTTGATTTTGATATAATTCTAAAAAGTAAAAAATAATAAATTATTTATATTTTATTTTTTTAAAATTTGTTATTATAATTTTTTATTCATTTATGATTTATAATTAATTACATTTTTTTTAAATGTATTTTTAAAATAAAAGTAAGAAAATATTATTGCCAATTTTAAAAAGAAATTTATAAATTATTGAAAAAGAAAATTAATAGCTTCTTCAATATTTCCATTTGTTTTATTTAATGCTTCAATAATTTTACTATCAGGAATACTTTCAAGGTCATAATTTGCACGAAGAATTTTAACCATTTTTTGAGTGTCTTTATTTTGATCACTTTCATCGTATCCTGAAATAAAATTAGATATTCCATTTTTAATACTTGAAAAAAATTTTTCAAAAGTTCCTTCTTCTTTTTTATTATAAAATTCATTTCCTCCACTTAATTTAAAAAAATGTTCTTTATTTCTTATTTTATATAAAGCATGTTCATGCTTTATTCCTTCAATTTTTTCACAGTTTTCACAATAAAATAGCATACATTCAGTACATTTATATATTATATTTTTGATTGGATATATATGACATTTAGAACAATCAATTGGGAAAAAAACTTCATTTGAATTATTATTTCCTATTATTTTTGTAAATAAATCTTTATTTTGATTATTTATTTGATTAATATTTTGATTAGATAATTGATTATTCATCTGATTATTATCTTGATTATTAATTTGATTATTTATTTTATTTATTTGATTATTTTGATTATAATTTTGATTATTATTATTTTGAATATTAATTGGTTCATTATTATATTTTGGATTATTATTATTATCTAACATTTTTTCTGGATTTAATTCAATTTGAATCATTTTAACTTCCTTTTTTTGAATTTGTTCAAGAAGTTGTCCATAATCATCTTCGTTTTGAATTGTAATTCTATCATTTTCTTTATCTAAATAAAATATAATAACAGAATTTAATAAATTTTCATCTATTTCTAACATATTTGCTAAACTTGAACTAAATGTTTCAAAATCTGGTGACATATAAACTTTTTTTTCATCATCATAATATTTAATAGTACATAACATTTTTTATTTTATTATATTTTATAATAGATTTTTATATTCAAAATTATATATATTCATTTATATATAGTTAATTATTAATTTAAAATTAAATAATAATTATATTTTATATTATGATTAATGATTCAAATAAAAAAAAACATTTAAGCAAATATAAATTAAAAATAGAAATAATTCATATTGAAAACATTGAAAATGAAGAAACAGAAAAAATTGAAATTAATGAATTTCAAAGAAGAAAATATTTTTTAGATTTCATTTTAATAAATTCAAATGATATAAAATCAATATCATTTATAAAAGGAAAAAATAAAATAATAAAATTAGATGATAAAATAATTTATTTTCCTTCTGTTTTATCAAATAATAACTCTTTAAAAATATTGTTATATGAAAAAGAAGATGAATCGTTACCAAGTGATTCTGAAAATAATAGAATATTAATAGCAACAAGTGAAGAAATAAATTTAGATTATCAAAAAGTTAATTATTATGGTAATTTTGAAATTTCACTTTTTGAAATTAAATTAGAAATAAAATGTACAAGTAAAAAAATAGAAGATGAATCTAATACAATTAAAAATTTAATTTTATATGAAAAAATTAAATTAAAAACACCTAAATTAGAAGAAGTAATTAAAGATAATTTGATTAATTGCTTTTTAATTTCTGGATTACCAGAAAAAAAAATTGTAATTAATAATTCAGAAAATTATATTTCTCAATGTAAACATGAAGAATGTTATAAAAATAAAATTTCTTATGGTTCTGATGTTATATTTTTTTTAAATAAAAAAAATAGTTCAATTAATATTAATTCCCAAACTTCTAAATTAATCTTTACAAAAGGAATTAAAATTTGTATTTCTGAAAAAAAAGGAAATTTAAAATCAAAAATTGTTTCAAATATATTAACAGATGAAGAAAGAAATAAATTTTATATACATTCTTTATTATTTTATATTAAGTTTAACAAAGAAGAATTTTCTTTCATTTTTTCAGAATTAAAAGAAGATTTTAAAAATTGTAATAGTCAATTTTATTATATTCCTTTTTCTTTTAGTATAATAACAAAAATTGATTCAATATCAAAATGTGAAAAAATTTTACATGAACTTTATTATTGTTTTAAAATAAATTTAGATATTGATTATTTTGATAATGAATTAGTACATTTAATTTATGAAATTCCTTATCCACAAAATGATAGTTCTATGAGTTTTTATTTGCAAAATTATAGAATTGAAATTAAACCTAAAATTTATGATTATGAAATATTTCGTCCATTAAATCTAAAAGATATTTTATTTAATAATTTTCCAATTGAAATAATTATTAAAATTTTTAGTTTTATATTAACTGAAAAACAACTTATTTTTATTTCTGATGATCAAAATAATTTATTTAATATAATTGAATGTTTTTTTTATTTAATTTTTCCTTTAGAATGGTTAAATACTTATGTACCAATTTTACCTTCTGAATTTATAAATTATATTGAATCTCCTATTCCTTTTATTTATGGAATTGAAAGAGATATTTATAATTCAAATAAAGATAAAATTTTAAATGAAGAAATAAATGATAAAATTATTTTAATTGATATAGATAATAAAATTATTTTACCTGAAAAAAATAATAATATTTTTAATCAAGATAATAATCCTATTTATAATTATATTATTGAAAATTATTCAAATGAATATCAATTTAATAATGAAGATATTAGAAAATTATTTTTAGAAACAATGGGAATTTTAATAGGAAATTTTGAATCATATACTTCATTAATAGGAAATAATTATATATTTAATCAAGAAACTTTTATAAAAAGTAAAAAAGAAAATTTAAAAGATTTTTATACTCAATTAACTGATACATTACAATTTAAACAATTTATTCAATTTTTTCATAAAAAAAAAGAACAAGATGAAATTACTGAATTTTTAAAATATTTAGAAAATTCTTCAGAACCAAATAATGATGATACATTAGAATTAGAAATGACTCATTTTTATTTATTTCCATATTTCTTTGAACAAGATAAATTCAATTATGATAATTTTCCAACAAAAATAAAAAATTATTATAAAGGAATAAAAAAACCAAAAAAAATAAATTATATTCTTTCCGCAGATTATTATATTAAATTTAAAATAATAATGAAAAATTATATTCCTTCATATTTAAAAAAATATCAATTTTATTCAAATAATATTTTAGAAATAGAAAATAATACAAATATTACAATGATAGATGATATATTAAATTTAACAGCGGATTTAACAAATAATCATGGTTCTTTTGGTTTCAAAAAAAATTTAAATGATTCATATGAAAAAACATTAACTTTAAGTGAAGAATATAAAAATATTCATTACCAAATGAATTTAAATAATACTTTTAAATCAAATAATTTTGGAGATGTTCCTTATAGACAAAATAATTCATTAATTAATATGATTATATTAAAAAAAAATCAAAAAGAAATTATAAAATATCAAGAACAAATTATTGAACTTTTAAGAGATTATATGGGTTCTATTTTAGGAAATGAAAGTAAAATTAATGTTCCTATTAATAAATTTTCATATATATTTTCTCAATCTTTTGTAAAAAAAGAATTTGCTAATATACTTTTTCAAGATAAATTTAATAGTAATATTGAACATGAATTAATAAGTGCTTCTTTTACTGATTTATTTAAAATTATTTTTTATTGTTTAATTAATATAAATGATGATAAAAATGAATTTGAAACTATAAGATTAATTACTAAATCTTTGTTTTTTTATTTTTGTGAAAATAATTCAAAAAAAATATATTTATATGAAGAACTACAAAATAAAGGAATTTTATTTGATTATTATACTGATTTAAAATTTTGGGAATATTTTTTTAATGAAGAAGAAATAGAAAGACCTTTAATTAGTCATCAACTTCAAATAAAAGATTATATGACTAAATTAGGTATAAATGATGATTTTATAAATTATTGTAATCAAAAAAATTTTAAAGAACTATAGATAATTTATTAAATATTAATTTATAAATTTTAAAAAAATTTTTTTTAATATATTTTACTTAAATGTTAGAAAACGATGTTAAAAAAGAAAAATATTCAAATGTATTATTACATGAACCAGGTTCTTTAATAAGTAATTCTAATCAACCTATAAAAAAGAAAACATATATTTCAAGTGTCTTTTTTTATTTTTTTATAATATTTGTAATTTATTTCTCTTTTTTTATTAATTTTTTAATGACAAAAAATTCCTTTGCAAAAAATAAATATATTACTATTAAACCAGAAATCATTTGTAATAAATATTCAATAAATTTTAATAAATGCTTAGATGAAAATAAAGATAATAAAGAAAATTGTAATAAAGAAGGAAAAGAATTAGAAGGTTGTTATGATAATATAATGTATTTTAATAAAAAATGCCAAGCTTATTTAAGTGAATATGATTTATGTATTCGAGAAAAAAAATCTTGTTCACTTATAAAAAGTGATTTAAATCAATGTAGTAAAAGATACAAATATATAAATTATCAAGATATAATAAATCAATTTAATTAAAAAATTAAAATTGAAAAATAAAAGAATAATCTTTAATAATATTAAACTATATTATAAATTTAATTTTAAAAAATTACAAAAAGGAATTTTTGTAATTATATTTTTTTATTAAAAAAATGGGTAATTATAATGAATCAGACTACACAGAATATCGTTGGATAAAAAAATTAAAAGAAGAAAAAGTTGAATTTAACGAAGAATCATTTTCAATATATACTCCAATTCCATTAAGTCAAGCTTCATCAATAGAAAGAGATTTATTAAGATATATTAAAACAAAATCAACAAGTATATTAAATGAAGATGTTCAATTTGATATACAAAAAAAAACTTATTCTGATAGTGAATTAACTGCTTATAGAGTTTCTGCTCCAATAATTAATGAAAAAATATTTAGAAAAAATAGATTAAACAGAAATTGTTTTAAAACTGTTTCTGCAAATAGAATGAATTTATTAGAAGAATTACAAATTTTTTATTTTGATGATATTTTTTCTAATTTTGATATTGATGTTGATGATGATTTTATTATTAAATTTTGTAATCATGTTTCTTTATTACATATTCATATAATTTCTCTTTTAAAAAATAATTTAATTCCACATTTAAAAAATGAACATAATTTAAATAAGGAAAAATTAACTTTTGCTAAATTAAGAAATATTATGGCAAAAGATTTTATTCAATGCAAAAATCCTATTTTATCTCATTATACTGCATATTATGTTAGAAATTTAACTAAAGAATCATTTCAAGAAATTATATCTGAAATTTTATCTGAAGAAGGTGATATTTATATATTGATAAATCAAATAGTTACAAAAAAACAAATAAATAATTATGTTTTATTTTATTTATTATGTTTAATTTATGTCTATGATACAGAAGCTAATCAAAAAGAAATGTTAAGATCTTTTAAAAGTATTGATACATTTAATCCAAATATATTTAGTGAAGGAAATGTAATATCAAATTATGAATATATGACAACAACAAAAGATGAAGAATATATAATAAATTCAAATAATATAATAGAAATATCTTATGAACCAATTAAAAATAAAAATTGGTATTTAGCATTTAAAGCATTAGATTTAGAAAATTTTACTGCTTATAAATCAGCAGATGAAGTTATTATTCAACCAAGTTGTATTTTTGAAGTAAGAAAAGTAAATAAAATAAATGAAGATAAATATTATATTAAATTATATTTAAAATCAAATTTATTTAATGATTGTATTGAAATGAATATGTCAACAAGAATGCAAATGAATATTGGAGTATGTATTGATATTGGTAATGATATTAACGAAATGTATCCTGGAATAGAATTAGAAAAAGTTGTATCTTTAACTATAACTAATAAAATGAATTTAATTGAAAATAAAATTAATATTGGTTGTATGAAAAATTTAAGAGTTTTTGATATGAGAAATATTGAATTAAATGATGATGATATGATTGATATAATTCCTTATTTTACTAATTTAACATTTTTATCTTATTTAAATTTAGAATTAAATAATTTAGAACCAAAATCAATGGAAATTTTATCACCAATAATGAATTTAATGCCTTATTTAGAATATTTGAATCTAAATCAAAATAATTTAAGAGATGAAGGTACAGATGAAATAACAAAAGGATTAATAAATATAAAAAATCTAAGAGGAATAAGTTTAATGTATAATCAAATAAAATGTAAAGGAATAGAAAAATTAAGTACCCAATTATCATCATTTTCAAAAATGAAAATGATTAATTTTTCAACTAATTATATTTATCAAGAAGAAATGGAAAATTTAGTATCAGCAATAGGAAAAATGGAACATTTAATATATTTAAATTTATCAAATAATCAAATTAGTTCAACTGGACTTGCAATTTTAGGAGAAGCTTTACCAAATTCAATTCAAAGATTAGATTTTTCAGAAAATGAAATTACTCAAGAAGGTTTTATGGAATTTTCAACTAATATGAAAAGAATTCCAAATTTAAAAGCTTTTATTATTTATGGTAATAAAAATGGACCTTCTGGAATTTCTGCTTTAATCGAAGGATTTAAATTTACTCCTTTACTTGAAGAATTAAATTTTGGTTGTAATTTATTAGGTGATGCAGATATTTTATTATTAACTCAAAATATTAGTTATTTTAAAAATTTAGTTATTTTTAATTTAAGAGAAAATAATATTTCTTCTGATGGAATTGTTTTCTTAAATTCTGGATGTAATATTTTAAAAAGATTAGTTTCCTTAGATTTAAGTTGGAATTCTATTGGAAATGAATATATTTTTTCTTTAATTGATAGTATTAAAATTTTACCTGATTTTGAAAATTTAAATTTAGAAGATAATCAAATGTCAGATGAAGATTATAAAAAAATTATTGAAATGTTAAAAGAAAGTGATGAAAAATGGTCTTATGATAAAGGTGAATATAAAAAAATGACAAATTATTTAACAAAAGAAAAATTTGCTGATAATTATATTCAACATAAAACAACATCAAATAAAGAAGTAATGAGTTTTGATAATTTTAAAGGAGAAGAATTATTAAAAGAATTTGAAAATTTGAAAAAATATAAACATGTAAAAAACTTAAATTTTATTAGGCAAAAAGTAGATATTAAAATTATTACTGTATTTTCAGAAAATTTAAAATATATTGAACATTTAATGGAATTAGAATTAGGAGGAAATGAAATTGGAGATGATGGAATGATTATTTTAAGTAAAGGATTAATTAATTCTTTTGATTTGGAAATTTTAGATTTAAAAGAAAATAATATTGGTTCAAAGGGAATGAAATCTTTATCAGAGACTTTAAAATATTTAAAAAATTTAAAAATAATTAATTTAAATTGGAATTCAATTTCTGATGAAGGTATTATTTCATTCTCACAAGTAAAACTTGAATTTTTAAATAATTTATTATTAAAAGAAAATCAAATTAAAGAAGAAGGAATGAAAATCTTTTCTCAAAATTTAAAAAATTTTCCTAAATTACAATATTTAGATATGGGATGGAATCATATTAAAGGAACAGGATTAAAATATTTTACTGAAAATATGGAAAATTTACCTGAATTAAATTATTTATTTTTAAGCAAAAATGAAATAGATGATGTTGGTTTCATTAATTTTGCAAAAAATATTAATAAATTACCAAATTTAGAAAATGTTTATTTTTGGAATAATAAAATTGGAGATGATGGTGCAGAAGAATTTTTAAGTAAAATAAAAAGTTTAAAAAGATTAAAAATTGTTGATATAAGTATTAATGGAGTTAGTGAAGAAGTTAAACAAAAATTTAGAGATTTTGCAGAAAAAATAAAAAAAATATCAATTGATATTTAAAATGTTTTATTTGTTTTTATATAAATAAATTTTATATTATTTATTATATAAATTCCTGGGTTAATTTTTTTTTAAATAACAGATTTATGATTTAATTATTTATTTAAAAAAATATATATAAAAAAATGAACATAAAATAATAAATAAAAAAAAATGCAATTTATATCATTTTTAATTATTTTATTACCCTTTTCTTTTTCTATTTCAAAATATAATGATAATTTAAAACAAGTATTAAAACAAGAAGTTGAAAAATTATATTGTAAAGAACCATCAAATTATGATTATTTAATATATAAATTAAAGTCGGAATCAGAATTAATAAATAAAAATGTTAAAATTTCAGATATACAAAAATTTTCAGAAGAACAAGAATTTGTTTCAAATATAATTGAAAAATTAATTGAATTTTCAAAAGGAGAAGATGGAGTAATTCAAACTTATTATTATCATAAAAAGACATCATCATCATCATTATTGCAAATTATATTAACTGGATATAAAATAAATGATGAATTAGTTTTATATATTTTAAAAAGTAAATCTAAAGGTGTTATTCATATTAAAAGAGAACATTGTTGGTATATTCTTTGGATTGTTAAAAAATGTAAAAAAGATGAAGCACCATTTTTAGAAGATGATGAAATAAAACTTGTAAATAAAGTTTTAGGTTATTATGGATATAATAGTTTAAAAGATAAAATAAAAGATATATAAAGTTTTAAAAATTGATAAATAAATTTAAAAATTAAAAATATATAACACAAATAAAAAGGCTAAATACTATATATATTATTTATATTATTAGGTTTTTGGCAGATAAATTACGAATAACAATAACATTATTTAAAATGTATAACATGATAAAAAATGAAATTTATATTTTGCAAAAATAATTTTTTTTGCTCTAAAAAATTACAAGATATATTTAAAAATAATATTTTACGTTAGAATTATTATTCCAAATTTAAGAAAATCTATATAAGTACAAATTTCTTTAATTACTTTTACATTTTATTAATTTCCTTTGTAAAGGTTTTTCAGATTTAAAATCATTACATAAAGAATGGAGATATTTTAAAGGCATTGTAAATTCTTTTTTTTCTTCTTTTTCATTTGAAATTTTGTTAGAATTTAATGAAATTGGATTTGTATCTAATTCACATATTGGAGATTCAAATTGAAAAAGATTCTTTGAGATAAAATTCTTTTCCAAGGTATTACCTTGAAAAAATTCTTTAAACTCAATTTTAAAATTGTTAATTAAATGTTTTTTTCTTGCTAAACTTTTAAATTCAATTTTATTTTCTTGATTATTAATTTCGGAATTAATTTTTACAAGTAAAATAGTTCTAATTTGATTTTCTTTATTTTCCATTATTCTATATATTCTTGTTTTTTATTAAATTTAATTATATTATTATATAAATTTATATATAATAAAAAATCATAAATAATTAATATATATTAATATATTTATTATTTGAAAAAAATTAAAAAGTAAATTTTTCATTTGATAAACAAAATCGATTTAATTTAAACTTTTTACCATTTTTTGGTTTAATCATAATTTGTTCAGCTTTATCAATATCATTAGCAAATAAATTAATTGAATTTTCTAATTTTTCTAAATTTTCTTTTGTTTCATTATTTGAATTATTAAAATTTATTCCATAATCAATTTCATTTTTTAATTCAGATATTTGTTCTTTATAATTTTCTTTTGTATTAATAATATTTGCAAAAGCTTCTTTTACTTTATTATTTAAATTTTCACTATTTTTATTATTCCCTTCAATATAATTTTTAACAATATTAAATTTTTCATTTATTTCTTTTATTTTTTCATTTTGTTTGATTATAATATCTGAATTATCTTTTTCAACTGAGATTTGATTATTTAAAATTATATTACAATTATTAATACTTGAATTAACAGAATTAATTTGATGAGAAATTGAACTTAAATTTCTCATTGTTGTACAACCTTTTGTTAAAAAAGTTAAATTTTTTAAATTATTTTTAATTATTTCAATTTGATTTTTTAATTCTTTAATTTGATTTTCATTTTTTTCTATTGAAGGATAAATTGAATCATAAATTTTTTTTGCACTTTCTGAAACAATTTTAGGAAGAATATTTTCTAATGATTGACTTAAACAATTATTAAATTCATCTGTTAAAGCTTTTTTTTTTTGATTAATCATATATATTGAAGACATTTGACTTACACCTGTGTTTGTACTTGTTGAAGAATAACAAGAAAAATTTTCATTGTTTGGAATAGGAATATATTGTGAATGACTATTTATTAAATTTGGTTGATCCATTTGAGGAATATATTGATTTTGAAAATTATTCATTTGATTTGGATAAAAATTTTTATATGAGCTTTGATTAAACATTTTAAGTTTTGCTTTATAAATTTATTTTTGAAATTGCTTTATAAGAAAATAATTTAAATTTTAAAATTTATTTTTTAATTATATTTTTTATTTCAACTTAAATTAAATAAAATAAATATTTATTTTTTATTTTTAAAAATAATTAATATATAAATTAATTCATATGGAAACAAAAATAAAGATAAATGTAGAAAATAATATAAAGGAAGAAATTGATTATTCATTAAAAGAATCATATTTAGAAACAATAGATAAATGGCTCAATATTTTAATAACAAAAGTATCAAATTATGTTTTATTACAAATAAATTCAGATTCAATAAATAATTATAATGATGAAATTCCATCTAATAGCGTTTTAAATAATGATGTAGAAAGAACTAAAATTGATGAAGTGATAAATTATGAAAATTTTAAACCAAAATTAAAAAAAATTTTAAATTTTTATTGTGAATTAAATTGTTTAAAATATAAACAAGGAATGAATGAAATAATGGCAGTTTTTTTATCTATGTTATTTAAAGATCCTGCAATTGAAATGTATAAAGTTTTTAATTGTTTTAGTTTATTTATGGATTTTTGTTTAATTAATTATTATATTGGAAATGATATTAATGCATTTAATTCAAGTTGTTCTTTAATAGATTTATTATTAAGATATCATGAACCAAAAATTTTTAACAGATTTAATTTATCATTTATTACACCTCAAATTTATGCAACAAATTGGTTATTAACTGTTTATTCTAATAAAAATTCTTTAAATATTTCATATATTATTTATAATTTTTTAATTAATGAATCAGATCAAGCTTTAATTTATTTTTTATGTATTGCAATTTTTCAATATCATAAAGACAAAATTTTATCAATTGAATCATTTCAAATATTAGAATTTATTTCTAAATTAAGTATTGAAAGTATTGAAATGGCAAATCAATTAATAAAATTAGCATTAAAAATAAAAGAAAATACACCTTATAGTTTATATATTTTAATAAAAAGATTAGATATTTATAATTCTCATTCAAATTATATTAAAAGTCAATTTGATTTAATTAATCCACACAATTTTAAAGCTTTCCCAATTTTTCCAAGTGAATTATTATTTAATGTTTTTCCTTCAATTTTAACTTGTCCTGATTATACTTGTAAAAATTTTCATAATATTTATAATGAAAATAAATGGCCAAAAATTAATGAGTGTAAATATTGTTTGTATCAAAAAAAAAAGGGTACAAAAATAAATTATTGTATTTTAGATATTCGAGTCAATGACGAAAAAAAAATTGATTATATTGGTATGTTACCTAATATGATTGTTTTAAATAAAAAAACATTACAAGGGAAAATTAAAGGAAATATAACAATAGAAGACTATTTTTATAAAGAATTACAAGAAATGAGAAAAAAAAATAATTCAACAATTCATGTTATGTTACTCACAAATGTTACAGAAAATTATGAACAATATGAAAATAATTTATATATAGAAAATAATTCAGAAACAGAATTATTAAAAATTAAATATGGTTTAGGATTGAATAAAGAAAAAGTATTAAATAATAAAGCTATTCAAGAATATTTAAAAAATCATAAAGACGAAAAAAAAACAATTGATGAATATGATATTTATAGAAAAATAATTAATAAATTAACTCTAGAAGGATGTAAATATGTTTCTTTTGTTTATGGTGGATATAAAGATGTTCATAATTTAAGTTTGATTTTATATATTCCTTTAGTAACTCATAATAAAGAAAAATGTTATTTTTGTAAAGAAAATCTTCAAATTATAAATAAAGAAAAGGGAATAATTTCAAAAGAAAGTTTTGATAATTTATGTGAAAATAATAAAGTCTTTAATTGTATTTACAATAATATTAATAATGGAATTATTGTTGTTCATAGAAATTATTTCAAAGTGTTTTCTAAAACAAAGATTAAAAATAATGAAGATGGTTATAAAATTATTTATAAGTTGGAAAAACAAAACATTTTATCTTATTCAAATTCAGTAAATGATGGTAAAAGGTTTTTAATTGATTTTTTATATACATTAAATAATACACTTTCAAATCTAGTTTTGATTACTTTAGATTTATTAAATGACAATTCATTAAAAGAATTTATTATAATGTGTCATAAATATAATATATTTTAAATATATATATTTATTATAATATTATAGATTTATATAATAAAAAATTATTAGCATTATTTAATGAAAATAAATAATATATAATAATGTGGATTTTTTATTATTAATTAATTTCACAACAAATATATTTATAAAATCTTTAAAATAATAATATTAGTTTCATTATATTTTTACGTTAATTTATTTACAATATATTTTAAAATCTAATATAATAACTTTTGATTAAAAAAATAAAAATAATACAAGTATATTTAAGATGGAATCAATTAATACAGAATCCAAAAATAATTTAATAAAACCAGAAAATGTACATATGACTAGGAATGAATATATTGAATTTATAAGAAAACAACATAAAAAAATAATAAATACAAAAAGTTATGATATGAATTATCAAAATATATTAAAATTTCCAATAAATGAGAATATTAAAGAAGAAAATGACATTAAATCAAATTCAAAAGAAAAAAGTACATCAATACTTAATCAAATAAAAAAAAATATAAACAATCAAATAAAAAAAGTACATAAAAAAACAAATTCTTTAACAATACAATTAGATCAAAAAAATAAAAAAAAATCAATAATTAAATCTTTTCCAAAAAAGAAACAAGCTACAATAATTTATAAAAATAATAGAAATAATCCATTATATGAAAATATATATTCAATTGAAGAAATTTCAAATGAAAATATAGAATATGAACCATTAATTCAAAATGAAAATATTATAGAGAAAGAAAATTCCACTTTATCAACATCCATAATAACAACACCAGAAAAAAGAAATAATGATTCATTTGAAAATTATGATTCTATAATAATAAATGGAGAAGATAACAGAAAAGTAAAATATTTTATTAAATCAGGTAGAAAGAAAAAAAATAATTCTGTTAAATGTTTAAATTCTACTGATAATTCAAATAATAAAGATTTTTCAAGTAGGAATAATGAAAATCAAAATAATTTAAATAATAAATTTTTCTCTTATAATTCATTTGAAAATTATCCTTATTTTAATAATAATGATTTATCTCTTAATATTGAAGATTTAATTATGATTGAAGATAAATTCAATAAATTAATTAAATCAGTTAATGAAGAAAATACAAATTATATAAATAAAATTTGCTTTGAATGGTGGAATTATTATTTTAATTGTTCTTTTAAAGGAAATTGTGATTATTTATTTGCTGATTTTGGAAATAAAAATTTAATTACTTATTATAATACACTTTTATTAATTAGTATTATATTATTATATGATTTATCTTTTAAACGTAAATTTTTTTGTAAAATTAGTGACTATATGAAAAAAATAGTTTTAATTAATTATCAAAATTATCTTAGTATTTGTTTATCATTAATTGATAGAATTAAACCAGAATATTTAAATAGTAAATGGGTGGAACAATTAAAAGAAATTATTTTTTCAAAAATATCAAAAAATAACAATTTTTTCTCAAATGAATTAGAAAAAAATTTATATTCATTAAATCAATTATTATCAATAATAATAAACATATTTAATAATAATAATTTTATTTTAAATTCAAAAATTCCAATATTATATAAAAATTACATGAAATATGATGCTGAAACAATAAATAAAATATTTATGACAAATATAATCCATATAGAAAATAAAGGGGGTTCATTATTATATTCAACAAGAAGTCAAAGTAATCCAGTTATAAATTCTTTTTTTTTAAAAAATCCTCCATCAAAACATTTAACTTTAGTTTTAGATCTTGATGAAACATTAATGTCATTCATTTATATTAATAATGAAAGTAAGGAAGGATTATTAAGAATCAGACCTTATTTATATAATTTCTTAAATTTAGTTAAAGAATATTATGAAATTATTATATTTACAGCAGCTACTCAAAATTATGCCGATCCTATTTTAGATAATATTGAAGTTAGAAGAGGAAAATATTTTAATTATAGATTATATAGGGAACATTGTTCTATTATTAATAATGATGTTATAAAAGATATTAGTTTAATTGGAAGAGATTTAAGTAAAGTTATTATTGTAGATAATATGCAACAAAATTTTAAATTACAAAAAGAAAATGGAATTTTAATTAGCTCTTTTTATGGAGAAGATGATAATGATAAAGTTTTACTTCAATTAGGAAGAATTTTAGTTTCTATTGCAATTGATATGGTTGATGCAAAATATAATTTAGATGTTAGAAATGAAATTAAAAAATATAAAGAAGATATTATTAAAAGTGTTTCAATGAGTTAATTTTAAATTATATATATTATTATTATTCACTATTTTTATTTAAGCTTATTATTAACATTTAGTATTTTTCATATAAAGTTATAATATTTAATATTAATTAAATGAAGGACCAAAAAAATTCTAATGTCATTAGTTCAAAGGGAACTTTTAAGAAACAAAATGGAGATTCATTTGAAATTTTAGGTGATTCAGAAATATCAATAATATTTGAAAAGAATGATTATAATATAATTATTTTTTTAGAACATAAAAAAGAAAATAAAAAATTCAATTTAAAAGATGTTTCTAATTTGAACCTAATTAATTCTTCTTTTTCTTGGGTGAATAATAATATTACTTATATTTTTGAATTCAAAAATATGAATGATGACATGTTTTTTGATAACTTATATAAATTTATTATTTTAAATAATTCAAAAGAATATTATAAAAATTATAAAATAAAACCATTTAAAAATGATTGTGATATTGAAATTTCGGAATTTCTAATAAAAAATATTAAACATGGAGAAATAATTTTTTCTGAAAAAGGGAATTTATATATTCCTAATTTTGAAAATAATTTAGATGAAAAAATGAAAAATAAAGATTTTATAATATATAAATATAATAATCAATTTTATTTTTATATAGGTGATGATATAAAATTAAATTTAATATTTCTTTGTAAGGATGTTGAATATGAATTATATAAAAACTATAATTGTATAATAATAGTTTACTATAATGATGTATTTTATTTTATATTCAGAAAACCGCCAAATAATTTTCATAAATTAGTGGAATATTTAGAAAAAGAAAAAATATATACAATATGGGATCATGATTTACAAATGATGAAAATAAATATAAAACCTTTGATATTTGATCCAATTAATGAAATAAATATTAGTAAAAATAGAGAAAATATAATATTAACATGTGATAAATATATAATATTAGTTAAGGTGCAAAAAAATCAATATGTAATTGATCTTAAAAAAAAAGTGGTTGAAGGGGAAAAAAAAGCTATAATTTTAGAAATATCTCAAACTGATATAAATAATAAAAAATTAGAAAAAGAAAAATTTAAAAATTCAGAATTTACTAATGATAATAAAATTTCTACAACAATTGGAAAATTTAATATTAAATGGAGTTTAGAAAATATATATAACAGCAATTATAAATACGAAATATCTGAATTAACAGATAATAGTTCAGATATTTCAATTTTTTTAAATAATTTCTAAAAAAATTACAATATTTTATTTATTAATTTTTCTATTAAAAATTAAAATAATTTTTGTTTAATTAATTATAATATTTTCTTAATTTATGTAAAAATTATATGTAATTAAATATTATTTTTTATTTCATAAATTATTCTAATTAATCATATATGTAATTATTTTAATAAATAAGATATATCTTAGACTATTTTTTTATCATATATTAATATTTAATTAAATTTAATTAATTAATTAATATAATAATATTCAAAATGAAAGTTAAAATCTATTTTTATTTATATTTCATATTTTTTTTCCTTACATCATTTATAAATACAAAACTTACTAAAATTATTTTGGAAACAAATGATCCAGAAATAACAATTGATTATCATCCATTAAGAATTACATTTGATTATAAAAATTTCGAGATTAATGAAAATAAAAAAATAGTAAATATATTTAAAAAAATATTGGAACAAGTTTCTAAAGTTTTTTCTGAATTTATAAATATTAAAAATACGAAAATAATTAAAACAAATATTCCTCCAAGTAAATTATGTGATAATGATGAATTACAAGATTTTGACAGAGATTTAAAAATGGGTATAAGTACAGATTTGATAATATATCCCATATTATTTAATAAAAAAAAAAAAAATTCAAGAGTTAATAGTGAAATATGTGCAATTGATTCAAATAAAAGACCAATAATAGCATTATTGAAAATAAATAAAAAAATAAAACTAAATAATAAATCAGTAATGAGAGATTATATGATTCAAATAATGCATCATGTTACTCATATTTTAGGATTTCGATATGATACTTTTAAAAATTGGAGAGTTTATAGAAATAAAAATTTAAATTTTAATGGATTAAGAAATATAAATGAAAAAACTATTGATTTATGGAATGGAGTTAAATTTAAAATTCCAAATACTCATTATGCAAATATTAAAAATGATATTATGTCAAGAAAAAGAAATAATAGAATATTAGTTTTTACATCAATAACTTTAATAATTCTTCAAAGAACAAGATGGTATCAAATTAATTTATCTTTATGTGGATGTTCATTAAATGGTAATTGTGAATATTTAAGACATCCAATTGCAATTTATATTAATAGTAATTTAAATGGTGATTTTAATACACATTGTTATTTAAATGAAAATGTAAATACAAAATGTACTTTATTAAATAATACATATGTTCCAACATTAAAATTAGCAAATGTTGATGAAAAAGAATATTATAATTATTTTGAAGGAAATCATTCTCTTAATAAATTAAATATTTGGAAACCTTCAATTCCAAATAATCCAAAAGAACAAATTATTTATTTAGTTTCACCTAAAGGAAAATGTAAAAATCCACAAAGAACAATTTACTTTTTTTATCCTGATTATTTGAATTTAACAAATCCAGAATTAGATAAATATACAATTGAACCTTATAAAATAACAAATAAAAATATGACAGTTTATCATTCTTATATTAAAACTGGGGCAGCAGATTTTATTCCTTTTTTTAGATTAATGAAATATCATAATATTTCATATAATCCAAATTATTTTATGTCTAATTTCTTTTCATGTCTCTATCGTCCTCAAAAAAGATTTGAAGCAGTTAGTTCATTAGGAAAATATCAATTACTTAATGTAATGTTCGAAACAAATAATTTAGGAAATAAATTATTAATGTATTTAAAATATAGAAATATTCAAAAATTATTTCCAAATGATTTTCAATATGTACCAGAATCATTTATTTTATCTCAAGATAGAGAAATATTAAGTAAAAGATTTAAAGATTATAAACAAACAGAACAAGATTTATGGGTATATAAACCACCAGAAGGTTTACAAGGAATAGGAATTAAATTTTTAAAAAACGGAGAAGATTTTTTAAAATATTCATTTATAAGTAAATACATATCAAATCCTCATTTATTATATGGTAAAAAATACCATTTGAGAATGTATGTTATAATAACTGGAGTTTTACCTTTGAAAATATATGTTTTTGATGAAGGACAAGTAATGAGAGCATCAGGTGAATATATTTATGATATTAATAAGATTGAAAAAGCAACTTCTTTTTTAACAAATGTACATCAAAATGCAGATAAACCAGGATATAATAAACATGTAACTTTTGATACTGAAGTTGGTAGTGAATGGACTTTTAAAACTTTAGCTAAATATATTGAAAGAAATGGAGGTAGTTGGAAAAAAATATGGGATGAAATTAAAGATATTTCTATTAAAACAATAATAAGTAATTTTGAAGATATGAGAAAAGTGATTTTAAGTGATTTTAAACAATTAAGAAGTAATAGTATTTTTCATAGATTTGGTTTTGATATTTTATTAGATGATAATTTAAAACCTTGGTTACTTGAAGTTAATATTAAACCAGCTATGGAATTATATAATATTATTAATGTAAGAAATAAAATTAAAGTTGAAACTGATAGATTAAATTTAATGGGGATGATTCCTTTTGATCATTTTACTCAAAAACCACTTGATGAAGAAATGACTTATAAAGATGATGTTGATGAAGCTATTCAATTAAGTATTTGTGAATTTGAAAGACCACATGGTACTTTAGAAAGAGTTTTCCCTGTAAAAAAAACACTTAATTATTATAAAAAATTTTTTATTAATCCTGATAAATATAATTTAGCACTTTGGAATTTAATTGAAAAAGAAGATTTATAATGTTAAAATAATAATTTAAATTTGTTATTAATTTTATTGATTAAAATGACTCTTAATTAATATATTTTATTATTTCAAAAAATTAATTTTTATAATATAAATAAAATATAACTTAGTATTAAATAATAAAAAAATAAAATAAAAAAAAATGATGGAAGTAACTAAATCAAATTATCCTCAATCATTTTATAATACATCTCCAAATGAAATATTAAAAGTTGAAAATAATTTCAATTACAGTGTTGCAAGTTTAGGTGATATTTATTCTCCATATTTAAACAAAAAAAAAGAAATAGAATTAAACACAGTTTTATTTGACGAAGAAGAAAAATCAAATTTCCAAAGACCAAAAAGTTCATTAACAACTCGAACAAAATATCCTAATAATTTAAAATCATCAAAAAAACAATTAAAAATAAATGAAGTAACATTAGATTTTAATCCAGATAAAAAAACAGATAAAGATAAAAAAATAAGTAAAGCATCAGATGTTTTTAAAAGAAAAGAATATGATGTTAATAAAGATCCAGCACAAAAAAATAGAAATGTAAAAATAAACTATTTAAAAAATACTGAATTACCAGAATCAAAAGTTTTTTCTCATGTTGTACAAGGATTAATAAATCCAGTAAAAAGTTCATTTTCATTAAAAAAAATAACAGAAACTCATATAAAAAATCACGAAAAAGAAATGAAACCAATAGTTTTATATCCAGATAAAGTAAATATAAATAGAGTTGAACTTGATCCAGTAATTCCAGGACAATTAAAAAAACAAAATAAAAATGATTATAATCAAAGTCAAAATGAATTTGTTATTGGAGAAGCGAATAATACTCAAATAAAAGAAAAGAAAAAAGAAATAAAAGATAATCATGTTTCTTTTGAAAAACCAAAATTTAGTAATTTTAAAAGAAATGAAGTGTCATCTGCTTCTGCAAGAAAAACTTTAAATACTAGTGAAAAATTCTTTAGTTCAATTGATGATTATTTTATTTCTAATAGTATGAAAATTCCTTCTAGGAAAAAAATTGACGAAATTGCGAAAGAAGCTTCTCAATTAGAAAAAGCTTTATTAAAATTTGAAGATGAGTTAACTGGAAGAAAAAAGAAAAAAATTAAAAAATTTGAAGTACAATATGAAAGAAAATTGAGACAATCTGGAAAAAAAATTGATAAAAAAAAAGAATTTCCTAAAGTTTATCCTGATATTGATGGGAATTATCAAAAGAATATTCAAGAAAAATTATCTAGTTTACAAATTGAATTAAGACAATTATTTGATCAAATTATTCAAGAAAAAGGAAAAGGAGGAGATGTTAAAAAATTAATGGATAATATTAAAAGAGCAAAAGAAATTACTAAATTAATTAAACATTTATCTGAAGATGTTAAAAGAGGAGAAAAAGAATTGAAAGAAAGTATGAAAATAAAAAAAAAATCTAAATCACCTACAATGAGAAAAAATAATGAAACTAATTTTAATAAATCATACAGAGATAATAATTTAAATAGATCATTTAATCCAAGTCAAAGTATTGATATGGGAAATATGGGTAATATTAATAATTCTAATGTACAATCTGGTAAACAAATTGTTAATAAACCTTTTAATAATACTACAAATTCATTTAATCCTATTGTTGAAGATATTGGTAGGGAAAGTAATTCTAATTTTCAAAGTCAAAATCAACCAAATGTTATTTTATCTCAAACTCAAGTATCAAATAGTCAAATTGGAAATAATCAAAATTTTAATCCTAATTCTACTCAAAGTTTATATAATAGTCAAAATAATTTTCCTATTCAATATAATAATAATGTACCAAATAATTTAATGACTACTCAATCAACAGTATCACAACCAAATATAAATACAAATGAAAGTCAAATGTCTCAATCTTTATATACATCTCAAAATAATAAATTAAATCCAAATTATAATCAATCATCAATAACTCAAAATCAACTTCCTCAATATACAAATACAATAAATACAAATAATAATATAACAGTTCCACAATATACAATAACTCAAAATTTATATAAAACTCAATATGTAAATCAACCTCCTCAAACAACAAATATTAATAATACATTCAATCCTCAAATGACAAATACAAATAATTCATTCAATCCTCAAATGACAAATACAAATAATTCATTCAATCCTCAAATGAATAATACAAATAATTCATTCAATCCTCAAATGACAAATCAACCATTATTAAAATCACAAAATATAACAATGACACAAAATATAACTAAACCAAATTTACCAATAAATAATACAATGAAATCATCAATACCAACAAATTCATTTCAACATTATCAATCTCAATCAGAAAATATAAACAATAATCCATTATTATATCAAAGTGGAGTAATAAATGATCCTACAATGACAATAAATCATTTCCCAGTAAAAACAAATCAATTAAAAGTAGAGACACAAAATTATATTGAAGATGATAGATTTAGTTCATTTAAAGTACAATTTCCAGTAAAATATTATTATCAATTAACAAAAGAAAATGAACCACCAGATAATAAAGATTGGTATATTAGACCACATCACACAGAAACTTTTTCAAAAAGTGAAAATGCAATTGCAGATGATATTTTAAATACTAAATATATTTCTTATTATGCACCAAGTGATAATAATAATATAGGAACTTCAAAAACAAGACAAGAAATTTTAGAAGAATTAATTAGTGAAACTCATAATCATATTAATGAATTACAAAATCAAATGAAAAATAAAGCAACTAATACAAAAAGAGGTAAAAATTTAATTCAAAAATTAGAAAATTTAAAGGAAGAAGTAAAACAAAATTATGTTCCTGGAAAATTTTTAGAAGATCGTGAAAGAAAAAAAGGTATTGTAAATATATTAAAAGATCCAAATGATAAAACTTCATTTTCTCAAATGTTTGATTCAAATGAAAATGTTCATCAAACTAATATAACTATTGATGCTTATAGTAAAATGTTAGAAGAATTAAGAAATAAAGAAAGAGAGTTATTAATTATAAAAAGAAAAGAAGAATATGAAAGAATTAGACCTCCTAAAAAAAATTGGTATGAATTAAAAGGTGAAGATTTTATTAGTGAAATGATGAGGAATAAAATGGTTTTAAATGCTGGTCCTGAATATTTTGAAAAGATTAATGCTTTGACTAGTGAGGATTTATTTTAAATAAATTTTTATTATAATTTTGGAGAAAGATGAAATAATATTTTTTATTTTTTAAAACTTTATATTTAAAATATTATTTTTTTTTTAATTTTTTTTTTCAAAGAATAAAAAAATTTAAAAATAATAATTAAATTTGCTTATACAAAAATGTTAAAAATTAAAGAAGATGAAATATCAAATAAAGAAATATATTATTTAATAAATAAATATGTAATATGTAAAATTTGCAATTTTGTTGTTCAACAACCAGTAATATGTAGTAAATGTGGTTATATTACATGTAATGAATGTAATCAAAATTATTTAAAAAATAATTCAAATAAATCTCCATGTAAATGTAACAAAAATTTCATAATTAGTAATTATATAAATAATTGTTTAAATAAATTATTGTTCAAATGTCATAATGGTTGTAAAGAAGAAAAAATTCCTTATTCTGATTTGAAAATACATTATGAAAAACTTTGTGAAAAAATGCCATATAACGATTTTTATTTAGAGCTGAAAGAAAAATATGAAAAATTAGAAGAAATTATTAATGAAATTAAATCGAGTAATCAATCAGATTCTGTTGTTAGAAGTGAATATCATCCACATTCATTAACTTTATGTTTTATTGACAGAAAATGGAATTGTAATCATTGTAATAATAGTTTTAAATCAAATATTATGTGCTTTTATTGTTCTGTATGTGATTTTTCATTATGTCGAGCTTGTAAAATTGGTACACATATTTAAGATAATATAAATTATTTATTTAAACTTTTTTATATTTATTTTATTTTTAATAATATCTAGTTAAAGGGATGAGAGTGATTGTTTGTTTTTATAATGTTTTTTCTGATTTTTTTAATATAGATAATTAATATTAAAATTGGAAGTGAATAAATATTGGAAAAACTAATTATAAAATTTATAAAATCTGAATGAAAAAAAAAGTTTATTAATGTAAATATACTTTTTAAATTAATAATTAAAAATATTGTAAATTAATCAAATTAAAATAAGAAAAATGAATTTTAAAAAATACAATATAATATAAAGGAAGTAAAAAATAGAATTTCATCAATTTTTTGAAATTAACATCTATACAATTTTAATAAATATTATTCAATATTATAAGGAGAAGAAGATAAAAAAAACTATTAAATCTCTTTATTAAATTTTATACCTCAATTGTTATAAAAAAAAAAAATTAATAAATAAATAAATTAGGCAATTAATAGATTAATAAATAAATTTATAAAAATTAATTTTAACTTTTCATTAATTATAAATTTGAATTTTGTAAAATATAAAATACTTTTTTTAACTTTATTTACCATAAATTAAATCAAAATTATTTAAATATTTTAGTAATAATACCAAAAGCTTTTAAAGATTGGTCATTAATAATAACATTTCCTCCAACATTAATATATTCAGGATTAAACATAAACTCAACAATTAACCTAGTTTTAGTAGTAGAACTGATGATAAACTCATCATTTTCTTCTTGTCCAATCATATATTTTTCTTTAAATCCATTTAACCTTTTTTTAAAATCTTTTTTTTTATTTTGAATCTTCTCAATTTCTCCTTTAACATTTTTTAAATTTATTTTATTATCTTTTAATAAAATTTCTAATTCATTTTCTTCAGAAGGATTATTATAAAATGAGAAAATATCATTAAATTTTTTTATTTTAACTCCTTGTCTAATATGTTTAATATTTAATACAGGTTGATAAGTACTTTTAATAACTCTTCTATTACCATCAATTGTCCATAACTCAATTTCAAATATTTTTGAACTTACAGGACGTGAATTAATATCTAAAAGAACCATTCCTTTTTTAATTTCTTCTTTTAAAATATTATTTTGATTTTTAATTACAATTGAACAATATTGACCTTTATATGTATATGCAACATCTATTTTTTTACAATGTATATTATCTATTTCTACTATTTTAAAATTACCTTCTTGATCTGGTCCTAAATAACATTTTGTTTTTGATTTTACTTTTCCTTTACTTACTATACCTATTAATATTATTTTATTATTATCTGATATTATTTCATGAATATCAAATTCCATTTTTTCCATTTCTATTTGTTTTAATTCATCTTCTAATTTATTATTTACTGGTAATGTACTTAAAAAACTTTTAAATAAATTTAATCCATCCCATTTTAAATTAGAAACTAAAAAAGTTAACATAATATTTGTTTCTTGTATATTCCTAGAAAATAAAACAATATCATCATTATTTTTCATAATAATAGGAATTAAACCAATTTTTAATTTCATAACAGTAGATTTATATAAAGCAATTAAATCTTTAATTTGTTTATCATTAATTAAATCAATTTTAGTAAAAACAGTAATAATAGGTAATTTCATATTAAAAGCAAAATTTAAAAATTCAATAGTTCTATTAGTAATACCATCAACAGAAGAAATAACCAATAATAAATAATCTAAATAATCATTAGATAAAGTACTAGTAGTAGTTTTTTTAAAATTTCCTTTTGTACCAGCCATATCATAAAAATTAATAATTTTATATGATTTATGTACAATTTGAGACCAAGATGGTTTTTCTAAACTATTATAATTAGTCAATTCACCATTTTCATCAAAACCTAAAATTTGATGTGAAATTGAACTAGTTTTCCCACTGAAAATTTCATGTTTATGTCTAAAAACATTAGTTCTTGCTAAACCTTTACCATTATCTAATAAATTAGAAACTAAAACACCAATAATTGTACTTTTACCAGAACCTTCTTCTCCTAATAAACCTATTTTAATTTCTAATTTATCTCTTAAAACTTCTTCTTCTTTTTTAATATATAATTCTGCAATTAAACCACATTGTCCTTGTATTAATTTACTTATTTTAACATTAGAATTTAAATTATTTGCAATTGTATTAATTACATTAACAGATATTTCTAATTCTTCTTTTGAAATTCCTAAAGGATTTCCATTGTCTTCTACTCCTATTTCATAATAACATTCTCCTCCTCCTTCTTCTAATCTAAATTTCATTTGTGTTGTTAATTCTTCTATTCTATTTATGTCAACGTCACATAATTTTAATTTATATTCTACATTTCCATAATCGTATTCTATGTCATATTTTTTCTTTTCTAATTTATATTTTGTGTAATCTATTGATAATTTCTTTTCATTTGTTATTATTGGACTTTTTTTTTTGTTTTTTGTTCCTTCTGAATTGTAACCTTTGTCTATATTAAACTTTTTTTTCTCCCTTTTTTTCCGACTTTTTGCATTTGGATTGTATGATATTTTTCTCTCTTTTTTACCCTTTATTTCAAATTTTTCACTGTCGTCGTCATCAGGACCAAAACAACTTTTTATTAAATCAAAATTATTCAACATTTAATTATTATTATTTATATTATTATTTTTAATTAAATTTTTTTTTTAAATTTTTTAAGATGTATATTATTAATTTTATTTAATTATTTATTTTAATTATTATATTAAATTGATAATATTATTTATTAAAATTTAAATTTGTATATATATAATTTTTTAATAAATATTATTTTTTCTTTTTCTTTTCATAATTATTTATAATATGTTTAATTCTTTCATAATTAGATTTTAAATTACTAAATTCGAAACTTAAATCAATATAATTTTTTTGGCTTGTTTGTATAATATTTCTGTATTTAGCAATATCTTTTTCAATTGAATTTATTTGTTTATTCATTTCATTATTTTCTTCAGTTAATTTTATTAAAGAATCTTTATACTTTCTTAAATTATTAATATCTTTTAATAAAAGCATTTTTTTTTCAAAAAGAGTATATAAAAGTCTATCTATATTATTTCTAATATCAGTCTTAGGATAATATTTTTTTTTATAATAATTTCCATTTTTTTTTAAACTATAAGAATTAAAACTCTTTGAAGAATTTTTTCTATTATTTGATATTCTATTATATTGTGTAGAAAATGAATCATTATTTTTTTCTTTTGAAATTGAAGTATATAAATTTTTATGTGAAGATGATGAATTATAAGAAGATTTTGGTCTCATTTTATTAATTGATTCTAGAGTATTCATTTGAAAATTTTTTGTTTTAGAATTAACTTTTTTATTTATTGTAATTGTATTATTTTTAGAATCTTTATTAGAATTATCAACATAATCTTTTTTGTTAAGTAATTCTTTTATCATATTTATTATTTTTTAATTTATAATAATTACTTATTTAAAAATTAAATAAAATGCAATTAAAAAAATCAGGAGGTCCACCAACAATTTTAACTTTATCAAGTAATATTCATAAGAAAAAAATAAATAGATTTAGATCACTTTCTTCAAAAAAAACAAGAGATATGAATAATCTAATTAAATCTATGAGTAAATATTATAAAGATATGATTTATTCACCAAATCATTTAGATTATAATAATATTAATTATTTAAGTAAAAAAGGTTTAACCACTTCTAATCTATTAATCAAATCTATTAAAGATTCTACTCAAATTATTGATAATTATGAAAAAGAAGATTTTTTAGAACAAGATTTATATACTCCTGATTATTTAAAAGAAAATAATAATGAAAAAATAAAAAAAAGGAATAAAAGTAGTATTTTAAATATTAAAAAAAATAGTATTAATAAAGAAATCAATAGTTATTTTGACTTTGATTTGAGGAAAGATGTAAATGAAAAAAATAAAAATGCAATTAATAAACTTTTTAAATATAATGAAAAAGTGAAAAAATTAAAAAAATTAAATCAATTAAAATCTGAAATAATTAGAAATGCTCAAAATAAAAAATATACAACATTTAAAACTTTTGAAAAACCAATAGATAGAAAAGGATTATCTTTTTATAGAGATACTGATTCAAAAAATTTTTATTCAGATGTTAAAAGTAAATATATGGATTTATATTTAAAAAATCCAAATAAAAGAAATAATGATAATATATTAAATAGTTTTAGTTTATCTTTAAAAACTGAAAATCCAACTAAAATTTTTGATACAAATTCTGATATTAAAAGAGAAAATTCTAATAATAAAATTAGCCATAAAAACAATAAAAGTATTGATATTTTTCAAAATGGATTAATCAATTCGACATTAAATTCAACAAGAAATAATTCTATTATCACAATATATAAAAAAAATAAAAAAAAAATAACTTTGAGAAAGCCATTATCAAAAACTCAAAAGTCATCAATGAAAAATATTTTTAATATTAATAAAAATAATAGTAAAAAAATAGGTAAAAGTGTAATTTCTCATATTAATGATATTCAATTTGAAGCAAAAAAAGAATCATTTCTTTTAAAAGAATCTTATAATCAAGATAATAAATATAATAAGCAAAATAATTTCAAAAGAAAATCCAAAAGTAATGAATATCAAAGATTTGATAAAGAAAAAAATTTAGTCAATATTGAACAATTAAATAAAGAATTTAAATTTGATAAAAATAAAAATGAAGATGAAAATTGTATTAATGAATATGAAATTATAAGAAAAAATGCAGAAAATGTTTTTACTCATTTAGACAAAAATGGAAGAAAAATTTTAATAGAAGTACTTAAAAAAATGGAATATGATGACAAAAGATTACATAAAAAATATATTGTTGATTGTTTAAATGATAGAAGATTATTTAAAAAAAGAATGGAAAAAGAATTTTTATTAGTTGCAAAAGAATCAATTGCTTTAGATAAAAAATTAAGTAAAAAAGAGGAAAATATTAATGAAAATGAAAAAGAATTAATGGTTATTTTACGTAATATTTTACAAAAAAAATATACTAATGAAGATGATTTAAAAGAAGTAATTTATAGATGTAATGCTTTAAAAAGAATATATTTATATGAATATAGAAGAGATAAAGAAAATGGAAAATTTAATCAAGAAATTAGATTGTTACAAAGTAAAGAAGGAAGAAATGAAGATTATTATAAAAGGAAAAGTAAAAGCTATAATTTTAATCGAACCAAAAGTCTTTACTAATTATTATGTAAATATTTTTTTCTTATATTTGGATTTCTATACTTCATCAATATTTATTTATGATTTTTAAATATCAATTTTATTTAAATTATATTTCTAATAAATATATATTTTAATAAATAAAAAATAGATGATTTAAAAAGTTATAACGATTTAATTTTATATATTTTATTATCCTATATTATTTTATCTTAAGAAAAAGTTTTTTAAAATTTTAATAGAAATATAATAAAATTATATATATAATAATATGAGTTCAATTACATCAAGTCCAAGGAAAAATTCATATAGACCAAATGTTATAAAAAGAAGTCCAATTAAAAAACAAAAAAAAAATGAAAAAGAGTCTACGGTGTCTTTAAATAATATAAAATTAGAATTAGAAAATGATTCTCCAAATGAAATAAAAAGGTCAAATACATCAGATTTCAAAAAGAAAACAGAAGAAGAAAAAAATGATTTAAAAAAAGAAAATGAAAAAGAAGAAAATAAGAATGAAAATATTAAAGACAAAAATAATAATACTCAAAATGGAAAAGTAAAAAAGAAAAAAGTAATTGATAGTCCAAAAAGAAGACCAGGAAGAAAATATGTAAAAATAAATGAAAATGTTGATATAATTCCAGTTGAAAATTGGAAACAATATAATTGTGATATGAGTGAAGGAAGACAAAGACATACAATATGTAAATGTTGTAATATTTTATAATTTGTTCAAGTATATTATTTTTTGTATAAAGTTTTTTGTATATTTTTTAGGTTTGTTTGAATTATTTAATTTTTATTAATTTAAATATGAAATATAAAACTTTTTCTGAAGTAATTTCAAGTGCTGCAAAATTTTCAAAAATTAATTTTAATGATAGATTAGAAGAATATTTAACTGGAACTAGTAAAAGGAAAGAAGAAGAAGAAAAAAGAAAAAAAAGAGAAGAAGAATTAAAAAAACAATTAAAGGATATTGAAAATGAAAGAAAAATTGATTTTATTTTAAATAAACAAGAAAATATTTATGATAATAATGAATTTGAAAGAATTAATAAAACAATTAAATTAAATGAAGAATTATATAATAAGAAAATAAATAAAAATGAAGATTTAATAAATAATGATAATGAAAATAAAAGTGAAAAAGAAGAGGAAATTAAATATAAAAAAGAAATAATGGACGAAAATTTTATTAAAGGAAATTTTATTAATCAAAAAGAAAATGTTTTAAAATATAATTTTTTACAAAATGATAATGATAAAAATTCAAAACCTAAAATAATAGAATTAATAAAAGAAAAGAATATAAATGAATATGATGATGAAATTAAAATTGAAAAAGCTCCAAAACCAATGACACATGCACTATCTTTAAATCCTTTTATAATTGAAAAAGATGATATTATTACAATGAACAAAAATAATAATAACAATATTATAACTTTAAAAAAAG
>JAEEGK010004606.1_pt1 | contig 33709 bp, 24 predicted proteins | sample 8958771 | NCBI WGS metagenome assembly JAEEGK01 (sample SAMN16246547, study PRJNA631951) | gut metagenome | biome: gut microbiome; feature: rumen; material: SC-attached | host: Bos | place: Iran: Karaj | collected 2018-10 | reverse complement strand
AACCTACTTGTGGATCTAATACAAAAGCACCTTCATATCCTTCTTCATCATCATTTGGATCTTTTGTTATTTTCATTGTTGGAATTATATAATTATATTCTAATGCTTTTTTATGAAGTTGTGTTGAAACTTTTATTTGTTGTCCTCTTGTTAATAAAAAATTCAAAGGAGTTGATGTTACTCTACTCATTTCTGTATAATTAAATAATGTCATTAATTTATCCATTAATTTTAATGGGAGATATGCATCTTTCATACAATAAACTGCTAATCTTCTTCTTGTATATTCATCTTTTTTCCAAAGAGATGATATTAAAGAATGATGAACATCTTCTTTTTGTTCTTTTAAAAATTGGAAAGAAACATTATTTAAAGAGTAAGAACGTAATTTCTCTTCTCTAATAATATATGTATACATATCTAAAATAATTCTACCATCTATATTAACATCAATTGTATCTCTATTCATAAATCCTTTAACTTTAGTAGTTTTATGTTTTACTTTTGATAAATTATTTTTTATTCTACTTAAATACCCAAAATTTTTAACTTTTAAAAACTCAGCTCTTTGTAATAAATAAGGAATATCAAACATAGAAATATTATATCCAGTTATAATATCAGGATCACAATTAATAATAAAATTTCTCCATTCACTTAACATTTTTTTTTCGTCTTCAAATGAATTAACATCAACACCAACAATATCAGCACATTTTTTATAAGAGAACATTTTTTGAATTATAGGTTCATTACTTTTACCAAATTCAATACAAATATTAGATATTTGAATAACAGGATCTTTTTCAGGAACTGGAAATCTTCCTCCTTCAGATGAGCATTCAATATCAATTGATAATATTCTTAATGGAGCTATTATTGAATATTCTCTATTTGTTGATAATGGTTCTATATCATCTACATCACACCAACATTCTATTTGACAATGACTTATTTTAAATGGTTTTATTTTATATTTTTGAGATGGAATTTTTACCCAAGACATTCCTACTATATTTTTATCTATCATGAAACGAAGAGGAAAGTTTATTTTACTTTCATATGTTGTTCTATCGAATATTATTCCTTTAAATCCAAATCCTTTTTCAAATATTTCTCTTAGTAAAGATACATTTTTTGGTTGATATAAAATTATTTTTAAATATTCTTGTTCTTCTTTTGTGAAATTATATATATTTATTTTATTTACTATTTCTATATCTTTTATATAATGTGGTTGCTCTTGTTTTATTTTTATTTTTTGAGTTAATTCTTCTTTAAATGCATCAATATCTTTATCTACGAAATCAGTAGGTTTTAATACGTAAAAATATGGATAAAATTTTTCTATAATTAAACATGCACTATTTCCTTTCTCAGTAATACCATATAATCTAATGACTGGTTCACCTAATTTATCTTCCTCAACTAATATTTAAAAAATTATATTATATAATTTAATATTTTACAATATGAATTTCCAATTACATCACAATCAGCATCTATTTGCATAAATATTAAATCTTCATTTTCGTTTTGATTACAATATGCTCTTTCAGTTTGTGTATTGAGTTTTTCATTATGAGATAATAGAAATTCTCTTTCAGCTTCTCCCGCCCTATTTTGAGCCATTTTTTTAATAAATATTATTAAATTAATTTTTTAAATAATTAATATAATTAATAAATAATATTAAAATATTAATTATAAGAAATTTTGAATATATTTTTTGTTTTTTTGTTTAAAAGTAAAACTATTATTAATTAGTATTAGTATTAAGATTTTGTTGTTCACTATTAGTTTGTTGTTGTTTTTTCTTTTTTGCTCTTTTTTTTTTTTCTTCTGGAGAAAGATATTCAACTTTAACTCTATTTAATTTAAGTGCACTAATACTAGGTTCAATACCATTAGTAAATTTATTACCAATAAGACTTAATTTTCTTAATTTAGGCATAGAACTATTAGTTAAATAATTAACAGCAGCATCAGTTAAACCAGTAGAATTTAAATTAAGAGTATTTAATCTAGTCCAATTTTTAGCTTCTTTAATAATTCTAACACCATCATCAGTAATATTAGGATTTTCAGATAAAGATAATATCATTAAATTTCTAATAAAATCAGCTTTACATAAACTAGCAATACCATTATGAGAAATATTATTATGAAATAAAAATAAAGAAGTTAATTTATTAAAAAAACCATTAGCAATATGATTTAAACCTTCATCACCAATTTCATTAAAATTTAAATTTAAACTTTCTAAAGCAGGATATTTACCTTGACTTAAATAAAAAGCACCTTGTGGTTTAATTGAATTAGAAGATAAATCTAATATTCTTAAATTTTTTAAATCAAAATCAGTTAAATATTTAACATCAAGTGGACCAAAATCATTTCTAGATAAATCTAATTTAACAATATGTTCTTCATCAATACCTTTATGTACTTTTTTTCTTAATAATTTACCTTTATTAACCATATTAACAAGAAATATCATATTTTCTCTAGAAAATGAATATATTTTATAATCTCTATTTAATATACCTATAACATATGCACCACCATTATAATCTTTATAATATACTGGACCACCTTTACAATGTTTTAATAAATCTTTTTCTTTTATTTTATCATCATCATTATCATCTTTTTCAATTTTTTGAAATGTAGTAGTAATTTGTACATTCATTTCATGTATATCACATATTATTTGATTTATTTTTTGTTCTTTCTCATCTTCATTTTCTTTAGTTTTAGGATTTTTAATACCTAATGAACACATTAAATATAAATCTTTATTATTAATTTCTTCTTCTTTTAATCCTTCTATTCCAATCCATTCATCAGATATATTATCATCATATAATATAACAGCTAAATTTTTAAATCCATTATAATCATTAGGTAATTTACTTTTAGTTACTTTTTCATAATCTTTTTCAAAATAAAATATATTTTCACTTTTAACTACTTTATCATTAAATGATGTAATAATATGATTAGCAGCATCACCTTTAGATATTTTTTTAATATTACTTTCTAATGTTACTACTACATTAGAATCTATTATAAAACATGTTTTATTAGATTTATTTTCAGAATGTGAAAATGTTGCTATTATAGTACCTACTCCAATATATGGGAATTCTTTACTTCTTGATACTGCTGATGATCTTGCTGTTATATTTTGTCCTTCTACACTAGTTACATCTATATATGATGATGTTTCACCTAATGAACGAGATGAATCTGAATCCATTGAATCATTCTGTGATGAAAATGATGAATCTCCTCCTGACATTGTTGTCTCATTTACTGTTAATGATTTACAATATTCTATTTTTAATTTTGTTTGTTCTGATAAATTTTTGTTATCATTACAACTTCTTTCAAGAATCTTTTTTATTTTCTCTTTTGATGGTCCTAAACCCATTCTTTTATTTTTATATTTTTTTGGATTTTTTTATTTTAAATATATAATTTTATTGGATTTATTATTTTTTATTTTTTTTTGATATAATAATTATTTATTTTAATAATTAATATTTTTTTTTATTCTTTATTAAAATAATGTTCAATCATTCAATTACAAAAATTAATCATATTTCTTTTAATGAAATGCACAATAGGTTCTCTCTTTCTTATAATAATGGAATTTATATTTATAATTTTAAAAATTTAGAACTTTTATATTCATGTTTTAATTTAGGAGATATTTATATGAGTAAATTAGTTTCTGAAATAGACATAATTTTATTTTTTGGAAATGAAAATAATAATAAATATTTATCAAATAAATTAGTTTTATTTGATATTAAAGAACAAAAAGAATTAAGTACTGAAATATTTAAAAATAAATTAATTGACATTCAAATACAACAAAAGTATGTTTTAAGTGAAAATGAAGAAGAAATTAATATTCATAAAATAAATAATTTTAATGCTCTAGATTTTTGTCAAAAAATAGAATTACCATATAAATTAGAATTTCCATTTGTAACATGGAGTTATGAAACAAAATATTATATTCTATATCAAAAAGAAATTAAGAAAATTGAAATAATAAATTTAGTAAATATAAATGATTATTTATTTATCGATTCAACTAAAACAAAAATAGTAGCTCTTCCTCATAAAAAAGTACAAAAAATATTTTATGAACCAGTATCAAAAAATATTTTTGTTGTAAATGGACCTGGAGATAAAATATATGAAATTGATATTAAATCAGGAGAACAAATAAAAGAATATTATAGAGGAAATAGTAATGGTACAATTTCAGATATTATTAATATTGTAAATAAATATATTTTAATATGTAATAGTAATAGAACTATACATGTTTTTAATATTTTAAATAAATCATCAAATAGTAATATTTTTAATCTTATTAGTTCTTATACTATTAATTTAAATAGTGAAAATTTGTATTATTCAATATTAAAAATTAAATTTGATGAAATTTTTAAAAATGAAAATACTAAATTTGAAAAAGATTTTGAATTAAAAGGTGCTTTATTATATTTTGAAAAAGAAGAAGGTATTATTAAAGTTATTTGTTATAATGGAATGATAATATATATTCATATTGATTACCAAACACCTAAATATTATTGTCATAAGAAAATAAACTTTATAAATGAGAATAAAAAATCTGATCTTATAAATGATTTTTAATTATACATATAATATATTATTAAATTTTTTTATTCTAATTTTTTTTATAAATTAAATATTCGTTAAATAAAAATGAAAATTCTGATCAGGATGTAGTAATATAAAATCTTATATTTTGATAATGAAAAAATTATAAATAATGAATTCAATGAAAAATGAACAATCATATAAAGGAAATTTAAGAAGATTACATAGAGTAATTTCTGAAAATATAACTAAAATAAATTTAAAATCAAAAGTTCCTTTTCCGCCAAAAAATTTAAATAAAAATTCAAATGAAAATTCATTATCAAAAAAATCAAAGAAAAAATTTAATAATAGAATTCCATTATTAAAAGATATAAATTCATCAAATACATATCATCAATTATTAACAGTATCAACAAATATAACAACTCAAACTAAAAAATTTTCTTGTTTAAATGTAATTAATGAAAGTAATTATAATGCAATCAAAAGAAAAATAAATTTTCATAAGAAAGAAAATGCATTAATTAGAACAAGAAGTGGAAAAAAGTCTTTTCATTGTAGAAAAACATCTTCAAGTCATTTTGATAATTCATATACAAGTAATAAAGAAAATATAAATGTAAATTGTGATAATAGTACTTTTTTTAATAATTGTGAAAATAGTAATTTTAATTTTGAGAATAAAAGAACTATTGATGATATTAAAGAAGAATATTTAATTACAATTAGAAATAATGAAACTATTCAAAATAAAATTCAAAATGATGCTGATGATAAAATGAAAATATTGAAAGAAAAATATAAAAAAATATTTGATGATATACCAAAAGAAGTTAATCTTCAAGAACAAATTAATAAAATAAATATAGGAAACTTTTCATGTAATATTAATAATTTAGAAATAAATAAAAATAATAATTCATTATTTACAAGAAAAGAATATAAACAATTATTAACAACTGAAAATAAACTCGAATATGGAAATTCAATTTTAGAAGAATATTTTTTAAAACAAGAAATAACAAAAGATATATTAATAAAGCATGAAATAACTCCTAAAATGAGATTAAAAATGATTGATTGGATGATAGAAGTATTTCATAATTTAAAATGTCAAGATATAACTTTTTTTACTGCAGTTAATTTAATGGATAGATTTTTTATTAAAACAAAAAATAAATATTTACCTGAAAATTTACATTTAATTGGAATGTGTTCAATATTTATTGCTTCAAAATTTTGTGAAATTTATCCTATTAAATTAAATATTTTAATTCAAAAAGTTGGACATAATAAATTTAGTAAAGAAGAAATATTAAAAATGGAAGAAATTATTATGATAAATTTAGATTATGATATTTTAAGACCAAGTTCTCTTGAATTTGCAGAATATTTTTTTGAAGAATTATTTTCTTTTTTTGAAAATAATTTTAATATTCATAATAAATGTTTAGGAGAGTATTTAAAAGAATTTATTTTACAATTAAATATTAAAATTACTCTTGATAAATTTTATTTTGATAAATGTGAATCTATTCAAAAATATACTGAAAAAATGAGAAGTTTTTTATGGTTAGTTATTATTTATTTACTTAAAATGTGTTGTCATGATTATGAAATTATACAAGAAAAACCTTCTTTAATTGCTGCTTCTTGTATTTTAGTTGGAATAAGAATTTGTGAAATTTTAAATAAAGAAAATTATGTTAATGAATTATTTATGGAAAATATATCAAAGATTTCAAAAGAAAATCAATATAATTTATTATTATGTAGTTCAAATATTTTATCCAAAGCTCAAAATTTTAAAAAAGAATATGAAGGAGTTTATAATTTATATAATACACATTTTGAAGTTATAAGTAAAATTCAATTTCATAAATGAAATTATTTTTAATTTATAAATAGTCTCTTAACTTATTATAAATATAAATCAAAAATAATAATTTTTATTTATTTAAAAATAAATAATTTTAAATAACTAAAAAAAAGAAAAAAAAAATTAAAAAAATGTCACAAGAAAATAATAATGAAGAACCATTAAAATCAGATGAAAAATACGTAAACATATTTAAAAAAGGATTAGTCTGGCGTCCAGTTCCAACAATCCTTTCAACAACATTATGTCTTCTAATAACAGGAATATTATTTCTAATAATAGGAATAATAGTTCTCCTCTTATCTCAAGAAATAAAAGAATTCAAAATTCGTTATGATAATATCGAACAATGTGACAATGCTTTATCAGATAAACAATCAAAAGAATGTACATTACAAATAAAATTAGACTCTGATTTCAATTCAACAGTAATGGTATATTATCAACTAGAAAATTTTTTTCAAAATCATAGAAGGTATATAAAATCACGTTCAATAAATCAATTAAAAGGAAAAAATCTATCAAAAGGTCAAATAAAAGATGATTGTGATCCAATAATAACAAATGAAGATTTAGGAAGAATAAATTCAGTTGGAGGTAAAAAATTAGAACCTACAGAACCAGCAAATCCATGTGGTTTAATAGCAAAAAGTTTTTTTAATGATTCATTTAAATTATATAAAAATAATAAAGAAATTACAATAGAATCAAAAGGTATTGCATGGAAAAATGATATTAAAAGATTTAAAAGAGCTGAAGATTATAAAAAAATACAATGGATTGATGTTGAGGATGAAAGATTTATTGTTTGGATGAGACCAGCTGGTTTACCTACTTTTAGGAAATTATGGGGTAAAATTAAAATGACTTTAGAAAAAGGTGAATATGATTTAGTTATTGAGAATAATTATCCTGTTAAGAGTTTTAAAGGAAAGAAAAGTTTTGTTTTAAGTACTGTTAATGGTTTAGGTGGAAAAAATAATTTTTTGGGAATTGCTTATATTGTTGTTGGAGGTTTTTCTATTATTATGAGTGCTGTTTTTTGGTTTGGGTATAAGAGATATAATAGTGATAAAAAAATTAAGTTTGAATAATTTATTTTTTCCTTTTTTATTTTATTTTTTTTTTGATTTTTATACTTTTTTTATATGGTATATTAGGTTTTTAATTTATTAATTATTCTTTATAAAATTATTTTATTTTTATTTTTATTACAAATTTATAATTTTATATTTATTAACTATTGTTATATATTATTTCTTTTGATTTTATTAAATAATCTTTTCCTAATTTTAATTTTTTGTTATTATTTTTTGTTGATAATGGAATGTTAGTTTTTGGTAGTTTAAATATATTTATAAAATCACGAGTTGTTTTAAAGTTTTTACTTAAAGTTTTTTTTAATGTTATTTTTGGATTTTTAAAATCTTGTTTAATTAATCCAGTACTATTTGATCTTTGAATAATATCATTTTCAATTTTATTTTCTTTTATTAATTTTGGTTTTTTTTCTTCTAATTGAGAATTAAATGAAAATATTGTTTTATAATTAGTTTGAGATGATGACATTTTTAATTTAATTGATTTTGATAATGCTGAATCTGTTTTTTGTTCATGGAGTTTATTCATTAATGGAAGCAAGTTTTTTTCATTTTCATTTAAATTTTTCATTTTAATTGGATGATAATTATTTATTCTAGTTCTTTTTGATTTATTATTCATAAATTGAATTGAATGTATTTTAAAATTATTTTTTGTTGACTTTGATAATGATAAAGGAAGAAATGGAGCAAATCTATCATATAAAGTTCCTGTTTTATAATTATTATTAACATCAATTAAATTATTTACACTGTTTGTATTTAGTCCTAATCTAAATGAATATTGATTTTTAATATATTTTTTTTTATTATTATTAATATTATCTAATTTTAAATCATTCTCAATTTTAATATTATCATTATTATTTAAATTATTCTTTTTTTCTTCTTTTCTATCACTTATATCTGAAATATGATTGAAATCACTTGTTAAATTATTATATGCACTAATATCAAAATTATTATTACTATTTTTTTCCTCTTCTTCTTTTTTCATTTTTTCTTTATCTTTCAAAAGAATATTATTTATTTCATCATAATCAATTTCATTATCTTTAACAATAGAAGGAATATATAATTTAATATCATCAACTTTAGATAAAAATTTTAAAAAAGGTTCAAGTTTTTCTAATTCATTATCATTTTTATCTTCAAACCAACTTTTAATAGGAATTCCATTTTGTGGATTAAATGCATAAGAAGTAGGTGAATTATCAATAATAATAATATCTTTAATATTTCGATTTAATCTTTTTAATTCTTTTACAAAAATACCATTAATTAAAGTACAATGATCTCTATATAATCGATAAGAACAAACTTTTTTAGGATCAATAATATCTAAAAGAGGATTTGCATATTTTGATAATGAAGCTGTAAAAATAACAATTTCAAAATATTTTGACATATTAATTAAAAATTGAAGTGCTTTTGGTCTTACAAGAACATAAATATTATATAAAACATTATCAAAATCTACTTCTAAAACAATATCATTTTCTTCAAATGGAATAAAACTTGAATGAACTAAAGTTTCATCTAAATCTAATACTAATGTTTTTCTATTTCTTTTCCTTGGAGGAGGAAGAAGTTTTTGGGAATTTATAAAATTTATTCTATTTGTTGGAGTAAAGGAATTTTGGTGGAAATTAGTTTTTGTTATGAAATTATTTGTATATGGAAATGGTGATGGAATTTGAGTTATTATATTTGGTTGATTTGTTTTTAATAAACTTTTAGATTTTTTTTTTTTTGAAGTTATTTTTTTTTGGAAATCTGACCTTAATATACTATATTTACTTTCATTAAACATTTTTTTTTTTTCTTAAAATTTAATTAATTAATTAATAGCATTAAAGTTAATTTAAAAAAAAAATTAAAAAATAATTTTTTAACATGATAAAATTTGAATTTAATTATTGAATTCTATTAAAATGAAATTTTATTCTTTATCTAAAATAAAGAACTGACAATTTTTAATGAAAATATAATTTAAATAATTTACATTTAAAAAACATTTATCTCAAATATAATTTTTAATTTAAAAAAAAACATAATAATATCTAGAAAAATAAAAAACAAAAAATTAAAAAATTTATAATTTATAATTTAAGTTAAAATTAAAGAAAAAGCAAAAAAAAAACACTTTAAACTAAAAAACTTAGGAAAAAAATATTTTAATCTAAAAGTAATTCATCCAATTTCCAATCTTCATAAGTATTATTAGGTAAATACCTCCTAATAATAAAAGGTATTTTTTTAGCTAACAATTCTTTTTCAGCAATTTTAAGTGGATCCCATTCACCAGGATCTAAATTAACCATAACAGGAGCATTTTTACTAATTTGTAATGCTCTTGCTCCTAAAACTCTTGCTTTTTCATATTTAGTTAAATATTTTGTTGTAATTCTTTCACTTACTGGAATATTTTTTATTTCTTTTTGATTAATTACATTATAATCATCATCATTATCTAATATTTCTGCTCTTTCACCATCTTGTTCTTCATCGTTTTCATCATCAAATTCTTCATCATAACCTCTTTCTTCATTTGAGTCATCATCATCATCATAATTTCTTTTTCCTCCATATTCATCATCACTCATTTTTTTTTTTGTTTTATGTTTTAATATTTTTTTTATTTCTATTTTTTTATTTTTTTGGATAATAATTTTTTTTAAATTTAGTTTTTTTAGTATTTATTGTTTTATTTATTTTATAAAAAATTTAAATTTAAAATTTTTTTGTATTGTTTTATATGTTAAAAGGTCTAAATGATTTATATTCTGTTTTTGATGCCCAATCATTTAAACTTGTTACATAATCAATATCTCTTTGAAGATTTTCTTGTTCAGTTTTTAAATTTGCTAATTTTTTACCTTCTAAATGTTTCCATACATTTTTACTATTTTTTAAATATTCATCTTGTTGATTTAATTTAGGCCTTGATTTTTTCTTTAAAGCATTAAATGAATCTTTTGTAAATGTAACACCTAATAATTTATTATTTGAAATATTTTCATAAAATTGTTTTGTAAAATCAGCTTTATTTGTATTTAAACTATTATCACTTACTGTATTCATTATTAAATTTTCTTTCAATATTCTATTATGTTCATTTTCTTTTTCATCATGATAATCATTTATTTTTTCAAAATAATATTTTTTTGTAGAAAAAATTTTATCTTCTGCAAGAGTAGGAAATAATTCTCCTTCAAATTTAGGAATAGCTCTTTTTTCTTTTATAGGTTTAATCATTTTTTTTCCTGGTCTTTGCTCAAATTCTTTTCCATAACCAGTACTTAATAATTTCTTTCTTGGTCTAAATAATGTTTCATTGGCTATTATAATAATAAACAATTAAAAAATAGAAAAAATACCTTTAAAAAAAAGTTCATTTGTTACAGGATGAATTATTGTTCTTGTATTATTAAATTTATTTGATTTTATTCCAGGCCATTCACCTGCTTTATATGCAGGTATACCATCAATATAATATACTGGAGCTTTTAGATATAAATATTTTGAACTCATTTTTTTGTTTTATAATTACTAAATTAAAAAAATAATAAATTATTAAAATATATAAAATAATGTTCTATTATATCAAGAGATAAAATTTATAAATCTTTTTTAAAATATAATGCATCCTTCTTTACAACAGCCTCCATGAGTTGCTTCTGTTTCGAATAAAATTGAATTTTTTCTACTATTATTATTTAATTTATTTTCACTTTTAAATTTAGAATTTATTTTATTGTTATTATTTTTAGTAATGGTATTTTCAGTTATAAAATCAGTAGCATTTGTTTTACTACTTTTTTGATCATTATTATTATCATCAATTTTAAGTTCATTATTATCAATTAAGATAATATTATCATAATTATTTTGATTAAAAGAATCATTAAAACTTTCACATTCATAAAATTCAATATTATTATAAATAATAGGTTCACTATTATTATTTTCAAGTATTTTAGATTTAGATTTTAATTTTGAATTATCATTAATTTCCCCTATTAAATAAGGTGAAATTTCACATAATTCATTATTTTTACCTTTTCTAATATATTCATCTTCAGTAATAATATTACTTCTATTATAATCATATTGATATATATCAGAAGGTAAAATAAAAGGGAAATCAATAACTTCATTTAAATCCTCAGCTTTTCCTCCATATTTTTTTTCTAATTGAGAAGGATGAATAGTTTTTAAAACATATTCATCAATATCACTTTGACTATTAATAAAATTAAATTTTTCTGCAGTTCTTTCATCAATTAACTTCTTAATAATTTTCCAACAGAAATTTAAAACATAACCCATTCCATAAATATAAAGAGATTTTAAACGACATAAATATTTAACTTGTAAAAAATCAAATATTTTAATCATTTTAATAGGAGGACTCCAAATTGAGACTCCATTTAAATCTGCAATCATTACCCAATTTTCAACTTGTCCTTTTATAAAAAAATGATCTTTTAAATAAATTATTACTTTATCAATTGCAGTAACAAAATTTTCAATTGGATATTTATCAATTAAATCCATAAAAACTTTAGCATTTGTTATTAAAATAGGACGATAATTAATATCTAAACCATGCATATATAAAAATTTTTTTGATAATATTTCTTCAAAATCAGTAAAAGGTAAATTTGGTATTTCATAATTTATTTCTGCTTTCATTTTTTCAAATGTTTTCTCCATATTATATAAAGATGCTTGAAGACATTTTCTTGTTTCACTTTCTGGCCAATCATTAGGTAATTTAAAATTTGATTTTAAATTTGTTTCAAAATATTCTTCAAATTTTTCAAACATTTCATTTTCGTATGGAAGATATTCATCTTTATTTTTCTTTTCAAATATTAATCTTAGAATTTTTGTTGGATATGCTGGATTGAATACTACACAATCACTTTCTGATGGGAAGAAATAATATGATTCTTTTGGAGTATGTTTTGAACAATTTGGGCAGTTATTTTTTTTTTTGAATAATTCTTCCATAATTATTTATATAAATTATCTAATATGCGTCATTTTATTATCTTTTTTTTCAATTTATTTTTTTTAATTTATATAAATTAAAATTTGAATTTAAATAAATGTTTTCTCAAGTGAGGTCTAAATCAACAAAATCTAGTAAATTATTTTTTTCTCAACAGAAAACAAATATTAATATTTATGAAAAATTAGAGAAAATATTTTCAGAAACAATAAATAGATATTATGAAGAAAATAAATTATTCTCTATAAAAATAGGAGGAAAAACATTAAAAAATTCAATATCAGAATATTTTACATATGTAATAGAAAATGAAGGAAAAGTAATATTGTCAAGTGGAAGAAAACAAGAAATAATTCAAAATAATCCTATTATAGATAAATTATTTTTTATTCTTTCTCCTCCTGAAAATGGACAAAATTTAATAATTAATGAACTAAAAAAAAAATATCCATGTTTTATTCAAAAACCAAGTCTTGGTTATAATGCAGATTATTATAAAGAAAATGATAACAATAATTTAAAAGAAGGTGATATTTATGAAGATTATTCTTCAGTTATTTCATTATTAGAAAGTCATTTATCTTGTGAACAAGATAAAATTATTATATTTGAAAATTTTCCTGTTGATTTATTTTTACTTTCTTTAAAAGGAAAAATGTTCAAAAGTTGGGAAAATTTTTTAAATATATTTAAAAAATCTTTGATTTATTTTTTAAATAATAAAATATCAAAAAATATTTGTGTTTTTTATTGGACTGATGAAAAATTAAAACCTTATCAATTAATTACTCTTTTTGGTTCTGATATTATATATGATGATAAATGTAAATTAATTGATATAAATCCAATTCCAGGAACTAGAATTAAATCAATTATAATTGAAATATATGAAAAGTTAAATACTTATGATAATAATATTATAGAGAAAGTTGATGATATTTATTGTAGATGTAGTGGAAATATATATCAAATTAAACAATTAATTTATTATGATATTTTGTCATATAATAATAAAATTTATAAAAAAATAAATCCTCAAAATAAATTAATTTCTAAAAAATTTTTGAAAAAAAAAGTAAAACCAAAAAAAAATAAAAAATTAGATAAAGCAGAAAATAATTCTATTTTTCATTTATTAGGAAAATTATTATATAATAAAAGATTAGTTAAAGGAGAAAAGTCTCCAAGAAGATTAACAAAAAATGAAATGATTACTTTACCAAATGAAATATATTATAATTTACAAGAATTAATTGACTCAATTCCAATGAATCTTGAGTCTTTTAATGAATTATTATTAGAAAATACATCAGAACATGTTTATGATATTGAAGAATTATCTGATATATATGAAACTTTTTCCTTTACAGATTCATTTAATGATTTAAATTATTTAATTCCACAAAAAAATTATCCTAAAATTGATACATTAAGTAATGATAAAATATATTTAAATTGTTTATCAGTTATTACTTTCAATTTATCACAATATAATATATCATTAAATAAAATATTTAGACAAATAGACAAAGCAAATTTTAAATATAAAGTTGAATATAATGATGAATTATATATAAAATATGGAGAATATAATCCTTCTATTTTTGGTTTACCAAAAAAGAAATTTTTTACTGATGTACAATGGTTAGTTGAAATTTTAGGGAATTATAAAAAAAATGAAAAAAATAAGATTATTACAAAATCAATTGATGAAATAGCAAAAGATGATGAAAATTTATATAGAAAAGAAAAAGATTTAGATATTATAGAATTAGAAAAAGCAGAAGAAGGAAGTATAAATAAAAAAAAAGATGATAGTATAAATAATAAAAGTTCAACAGAAAAAAAAATAATTAAAAAATATAGAAATATAAAACAAGAAATTGAAGAAAAAGATGATAAATTAATTAATAATTTATTAAATGATGAATCAAGTGATAGTGATTCAGCTGAATTAATTGATGAATGAAATATAAATAATATATTTTTCAATAATAATTTAAATATTAATATAAATTTCAAAATAAAATTTAAAAATATAAAAATCAATTTTTTAATCATTTTTTTGATTAAATAAATTAATTAAATTTTTCCCAATTTTTACCTCATCAATGTATGATTCTTTTATAAAATTAGATTTAATTGGAGTTTTATATGCAATAACATCATTTTTTGATTCATGTTTCTTTTTTTTAGTCTTATCATTAGTAGATTGTACACTTTTATTATTTTTTTTATTTTGAGGATCATAAAAATTTTCATGAATAAATTTTTTAATTGAATTAGATTGTTCTGTTTTTTCATCATTTTTTTTCTTAATTTCAACATTATTTATATTTATATTTTCATTATTATATTTTTTTTCAAGAAAAGTATTAAATTGTTTCTTTTTACAATTAGAATATTCTTTCTTATATGATAGTGTAATTTTATAAAAAGGATTTTCTCTATTAGTTAAAAAAGAAACTGGATATGTAACTTTTAATTTTGAATTAATTCCTATTGAACCTTTACCACTTTGAGTATTTCCTTCAAATGAAATCTCAGATGGACAAGAATAATGATATTGTATTTGAGATGAACTTCTAGAAATATTATCATAAAAATCAATTTCTGGAAGAGAGTAATTTTTTAATTGATTTATTCTTAATAAATCATTTTCTTTTTTTTCATCTTTTTCATCTTTTTTATTTTTTGATATTACTTTAAAGTAATTTTCAATTTTCATATTACTTTCTGATTTCTGATTATTTATATGTTCATATCCTGTATTTATTTGAATTGATTCTCCTTTATCAAATGAAGTGCCTCTACTTCTAGAAAATCTATAATTTTTTTGAGATTTTTTTAATATTGTAAATGCATTATTACAACTTTCTTTTTTAGAATTATTAATTATATTTTTTATTTCTGTAATAATTGGTTCATATAAATTTTTTTCTTGTTTCTTTTCAGAAAAGAAATCAATTAACCATTTTAAATATTTTTCATTAAAATCAGTATAAAGAGAATTTATCCAAATTGGTATTTTAATAATGAAATTAATTATATATGAAGAATATATATTAATATTATCTTTAATTAAGGAAAAGTTATAAAGCCAATCAAGAGACATTTTAAATTTTTGAACATCTTCATTTGAAATATTATAAATACTTTTATTTACATCAAGACATCCTTTAATACATAAATAAGAAGCAATTGAAATTGATTTGAATTTATTTAAATTTATTCCAGCTAATTCACTATCATATATTATTTTTTTAGAAGAGTCTTTTTTATTTAAAGAATTCATTTCTTTTTCAAAAATATCAAAAAGTGGATAAGTATATTCTTTTATGCTATCAGCAACACAATTCCAAAGTTTTGAAATTTTATTTTTTTCAATCATGTTTTTATATAATTGAATTAGATTTACTATATTAGGGTTAATAAAATCATTTTCAAAATTTTGAGAATAAATAATTGAATTATCTGTTTTATATTTTGAAAATGCATTTTCTGTATAAGATTTTATTCCTAATTCAAGATAGTTTATTGTTTCCTTCCTCATTATTTTTGTTTAAATTTCAATTAATTGAAAGATTTTAGCTTCCCGCTCATAAAAAACAATTTATAATAATAAGTCATCTTCAAAATTTACATTCTATTATTTATAAAAAATTTTTAATTTATTTATTTTTTTAATTATTTTTTTTTGTTAAATTAATAAATATAACATATTCCTTGACTCATTGATACATTTTCTTCTTCTTTATTATTTGCTTTATTTTCTATTATTTCACGTAGTAAAATTCTAAAAGCACTTTCAATATCTTCTTTTGGGTTTATTTCCATATAATCATAATTATTTATATTTTTAGAAGAAATAAAATCATTCATTTCTTTTTCTGTTATTATTTTATGTTCAATATTTTTATTTACAATTCCTAAAATATTACATTTAGTATTTGAAGAATATGTTTCGTTTATATATAATAAAATAGTATTTAATGAATTTAATATTTTATTTTCTTCATCATTTAAATTAACAAAAATTAAGAAGGAATATGCACAATAACATATATTATATTTTTGTGTTAAATCAGAAATTTCATATAATTGAGTATGTACTATTTTATCTTCAAATCTAAAATTAAATTCAACTTTTCCTTTTTTTAATTTATTTACCTTGCTACAATTTTTTGAATTAAATAAATGTTTTATTATTGATAATGGTGAATAATGTTCAAAATCTGTACTAAAAGAACATACTCTAAATATTATCTCTTCTTCCATTTCCCTCTTAATATAAATTAAATAATTTTGAAAAGTATTTTAATTCCAAATCTATAATTTTTGAATGATTTGAAAAACATAAAATTATATTTAAACTAATTATTACGAATAAAAAAGAATAAAATTTAAAATATTATAAAGAATTAAAAAATGAAATTCATTATAAATTTTAATTTATAATCAAAAGAAATCAAAAAAAAAAAATGGAAAAATTACAAAATTTATCCATAAGCTTTATCAACTAATCTAAGTTTGTCTTGTGATTTAACACCTTCAATTTCATTACTTTCTCTTCTTTCAGTTTCATCATTTTTATTTTCATCAATGTTTACTTTTTCATCATTATTTTCATATTGTTTATACACATTTAAATTTTCAATAACTTCAGGTGGCAAACTATCATCTTCTTCATTAATAGGTCCTTTATTCTTAACTAAAACTTGTAAAATTGTTTTTAAAGAAGGTAAATAAAAGAAATTGAAAGCCATAATGGCAAGATCAATAATAAAACAAGTACCACCAATAAATACAATATCAACCCAAATTGTTACTGATCTAAAAGCAACTAACATAGTACCACAGGAATTAAACATGGTAAAATTATGTACAATAATTAGAAAAATAATATATGAAATAAATGTTATTACTAACATAATTAAAGTATTCAAATACGTATTATATTTTGTAAAAACTAATAAATCAATCGATACTATAATTAAAATATTTGAGAATAAATTAACACTAATAAACCATAATCCTCCTACATTTCCTTTATTATCAAGACAAGATTCTTGAACTATATAAATCACACAAAAGTAATTAATTAAACAATGTACAATTCCTTTAAGTAAAGTTAATATGAATTTTTTCATATTAAAAATAGGATAATTTCTAGTTTCGCTATATAAAAATGGCATCATTTTTTGAATAATTTTACCATCAGTTGGCCATACATCATAATCTAAACAAGCTCTAGCACCTAAAGGTAATGAAGTAAATAATAAATTAAATAAAGTAATATACCAATCATCAATAATAGTTTGCCCACTAAAATTATTATAAAAACCATATGAAAATTGTACTAATGTAAATACAAAATTTTTATAGAAAAAATATTGAATACATTCACTATTTCTAATATAATCAGTTCGACCATGAAATAAAAGTAATCTATGTAATATTTTAAATTCTCCAATTGCATAATCTGAACTTTGAACAGCTCTCATTCCTTCTTCTCCATATATTCCTATACCAATATGAGCTTCCATTATCATTGATACATCATTTCCTCCATCTCCAATTGCTAAAGTAATTCCATTTTTATCAAATTTTTTCATCATTTTTACAACTTGACTTTTCTGTAAGGGACTTACTCTACAACATATTACTGCAACTGCATCTTTAGCAATATTCAAAAATATTTTTTGAATTTGTATATCTTCATTTATTGTTAAAAGTGCTTTCTCATCAACTAAAATACCAAAAGGTTTTAATGGAGACATTGACTTATTTTCTCCTTTATAATATTCAAATTCTTTTGCAAAATTATAAATAACTTCTTCTCTCTCTTTTTTATTTATATCTCTTAATGTATCTCTATCTTTTTGAACCTCAACACCATTTATCATAAATGTTTTCATACTTTTTGATATTAAATTACAACTTAATCCAATATTATATGCTGTATTCATTTTATCTCCAGTTAACATCCAAATTTTAATTCCTGCTATTCTCAAATCTCTTATTGTTTCTGGTACTCTATCTTGTAATTTATCTTCTACTATTGTTGCTCCTAATAAATATACATCTTTTTCTATTGTTGCTATTACTTCATTTACTTTTTGTTCTTTACCTTCTAATTCCATATTTGCTTGATTTAATTCATTTGAAAATTTGTCATATTCACTTTGTGTTAATATTTTCATTCCTACAAATAAAGTTCTGAAACCTTGATCTGAAAATTTATTAACATAATTTGAACATTGTTCTAATATTTCACTGTTAGTATTTGGACTTAATCTTTCTTTTATAATTGAATCAGCTCCTTTAATATATAATTTTATTAAATTTTGATCTTTTACTATAACACTTTCTCTTTTTCTATCAGATGAAAATTCAATTATTTGTAATAATTCAAAATCTTTGCTTCCTTCACCATTATTTAAATTTATTCTTCTAATATTTGAATTACCACTATCTGTTAAGCCAAAACCTTGTAATCTTGCACTTTTTACTAATTCAATACTATCTGGACTCATTGCTAAATAATCTTCTGAACCATCATCTTTCTTTTGAATTGAACAATCATGACATAATGCTAAAGCTTGCCAGAATTCATTTATTATTGTTGATGAATTTTCTAAACTTAATGAAGTACCTGAATCTTGTGATGAACAAACTTTATAATTAGGAAATTTTGATATTGTTAATTTTGGTTGATTATCCCTTGAAGCTTCATACATTTCATACTTATTAAAAGGGATAATATTTTCTTTATTTCTAAATTCAATATTTTTTTCATCATTATCTTCTTTTCCTCCTCTTAAAAATTCATAACATGTATTTCCAATAACACAAAATTTAAATTGCATTTTATTACAAGTTAAAGTTCCTGTTTTATCACTAAAAATATAATTAACTAATCCTAATTCTTCATTTAAAGAAACTGAATTAGGATTAATTTTTCTTTTTCTAACAAATGAATAACCTTCACAATCCCAACCCATAAAAGTACCTTGTATTAATTTAACAACTTCTAAAGTAATAATAAGTGAAATAGGTATCATAGTATTTAATAAAAGTAAATAAGTAAAATAAGAAAGAAAACCTTCAAGACCAAAAGAATATTTAGTTAATTTTAAAGGAATATTCTTTAAATTTTTATTATAATAAACACCTCTTAAAATAGCACAAATAATACATAAAATACTTTGAACAACTAAAATAATAACTAAAGCAACATTCATTAAACTTTCAACAGATGAATATTTAACTCTTGGTTCCTTTGCATTTTTCATAATTTTACAATTATGTCCAGTATAACAAACAATACCAATAATCCAATCAGTATTTCTTAATTTCGCACCTTTTAATAATAATTGTTTAGCATCAAGTGGTATATCATATTTTTCAACATCTCCATTTTTATCTTTAATTTCATATTCAACATGCATTTTACCATTTAATTGATATAATTCAGGATTAGGATGATCACAAACAATTTTACCATTAATAATAAAATTACTTACTTTCTTTTTATCAAGATTAAATTTACTAGCAGTTTGTTTAGGAGAATTTTTCATCTTAAGAGTTTTTTCTCCATCTAAAGTTCCAGTTTCAATAAAACAAGAACCATCTTCAAATACAGAATCAATTAAAATTAAATCAGCAGGAAAAGTTCCATCAATTTTAACTTCTACTAATTCACCCATTTTTAAATCACCACTCTTACATTTTTCCCAATTATTATCTCTATAAACTTCAGCAGGTTCTGAATTTTGTTCTTTATCTAAATTTGCTCTTTTACAATCTTCATAACCTTCTCTTATTAAAGAAACTGAAAGTACTATTACTAAAGGAACTATTGCTGTTGCTGGACCTAATGGAGATATTGCAGGAATACATTGAATTATTGCACATACTAAAAAATATACATTTGCTAAACGCATAAATTGATATAATAAAGATTTTGGAAGAAATGTTATACAATTATATTTTGTTGTATCTACTTTATTGTCTTTAAAATGATATTCATTTTCATTTTTTAAATTGTCGTTTATGTTAAATTGGTAAAGTTTTTTTGTTATTTCTTTTGATAATTCGGATTCTGTGGTTGGATTTATTTGAGCTGTTTCAGATTGTGCTTCATTATTTGCCATAATTTTTTTTTAATTTTTTATTTTTTAAGTTTTTTTCATGTATAAAAAATTTTAGCTATTTATGTTTACTTTTTTTATATTTTTTTTATTTATATCAATATTTAGAAGAATTCATTTAATATATAATTATGAGTATATTTTAATTATTTATTTAAATTTTATTTTTAATGATTTCAGTGAAAATTTTTTTTGTTTTTTTTTCTTAAACAACATAATTATTTACAAAAAATTAATTATTTTTTACGTAATTTTAGTATATAAAAAAAAATAAAAAAGTCTTAAAAATAATTAAATAAATAAATTAAAAAAATGATTAAAGTAATTAAAGATTATTTAGTATTATCATTATTAGGAAAAGGTTCATTTGGTGCAGTATATAAAGTACAAAAAAATAATGATTATTATGCAATGAAAGTATTTGATTTATCTGAAAAAGAAAATAAATATGAAGAATATATAGAATCAGAAATTAAAATATTATCCGAATTAAAAAACGATTATATTATAAAAATGTATGAAACATTTAAATTTGAGAAAAATAAAATATGTTTAGTAATGGAGTTATGTGAACATGGAGATTTATTTCAATTAATATTAAATAAAAAAAAATCAAATACAAGATTCACAGAATCTGAAATAAAAAATTATTTATATGAAATATGTCAAGGTTTAAATTATTTACATAAAAATAAAATAATTCACAGAGATTTAAAAACTATGAATATTTTCTTAACAAAAGATAATCATATTAAAATAGGTGATTTTGGAGTATCAAAAAAATTAAATAACAATATTTATGCATATACATTTATAGGAACTCCCTATTATTTATCTCCTGAAATGTGTAGAAATAAAGCATATGATGAAAAAACTGATATATGGAGTTTAGGTTGTATTTTATATGAATTAATTACTTTTAAAAAACCATTTGATTCAACTAGTCAAATGGGAATTTTTATGAAAATTTTAAGTGATCCACCTGCTCCTTTAGAAAAGACTATTAAAGGTTCTTATTCTCATAAATTATTAAATTTAATATATTTTCTACTTGAAAAAAATCCAAAGAAAAGATTTAATATTCAACAAATTTTTAATTATGGAATTTTTCAAATATTAAATAATAAGAAAAGTATTAAAAATTTTAAAGATGATAATAATAAATTAATTAAACAAAATAGTAGTCAAAAAATTATAAATAATACAGGTCCAATTAGACCAGAAAGAAAAGATAATAATGATTCTAAAAGAATTAGAACAAATCCAAGTAATAAAAATCAATTACAATCACTTGTAAAATATCTTCTTATAATATTTTTAAAATTAGTCTAGAAGAGCAATTATGGCTTTTGTTCCAAGTCAAAATAATAATAATACAACAAAAGAAGCTCATAAAAATAATAAATATTTAAATACTTTTAAAATGAAAGTTTCTAGTAATAATAATAAAATTAAGGAACTTCCTTTAAAATGTGATGAAATTGAAAGAAAAAAAACAAATCCTAATAAAAGAAAGAAAAAAGAAAATATAATAAGAAAAAGTACAAATGATATGAGTGCTACTGAATTTATGTTAAATGTAAAATTATATAAAAAATATTTTTTTAGGTTTTGAAAAAAGATGAATATGAAAAAATATTTAATGATGAAGATAATTTAACAGATACATATAATTATAATAATATGAATACAGAACAGATAAATAATTATAATGAAATTGAAAGAGATAAATATGTTTCAGAAATATTAAATAATATAGGAGAAACTGAAGAAAATACTTTTGTTAAAGCAACTTTATTAAATACAGAATATACTGATGAAGAAAGATTAAAAGATAAACTTGAATTTTGTAATGATGATAATGATGAAGAAATTCCTATTTTAGATGATTTATTAAAAAGTAATTCATTTATCTCATCAAAAGAAGCTGATGATAGAAATAAAAGATTAAATGAATTAATTAATAAAGCAAATAATGATTTTGGAAGAGAAATTGTTGATGATATTTTAAAAAAATATGAAGTTGTTAAAGATGGTAATGATGAAGATTTAAATATATTATATGATTATATTAAAGAAAAATTCGAGAGTAATAAAAATAAAATTGGAAATTTCCTTGAAATTTTTTATAATATAATATATTTGAAATATTTAAAACAAATTCAAATTATTAATAATTAAATAAATCAAATAAAACAATAATTAAAATTAATATATAAAAACAATTATTTTTATCCCTTTATATATATCTATTTTTTATATATCAAATATAAAAATATAAAAAAAAAAAAATATATTATAAAAATAGATTAACAAATGCAAACAAACTTTACTTACAAAAGTGGTCCATTACCATCAAATAATTTAATAATATACAACTCTGTTTTTTTAAACTTCAAAGAATTTGCAACATTAAAGCAAAAAACAGGAGCAAGAGATAAAGTATTTGTAAAAATAAAAGGTAGAGTAATGGAAGTAAAACCAGCAGAAGGAATAGAAGATGAGCATATGGCAATGGGAAAAATATTACGTCAAATGCTTCAAATTGGAGGTACATCAAATGATTTAATTAACATTGAATATTTATATGATAATCAACCACCAAAATCAAATTTAACAAGAGTAAAATTTATTGTTGAATTAAAAGATAGAACAGATCAAGATTTACATTATGAAGAAGATGATATTGCTCAAGTTGTCAAAAAAAATTTTGTTGAAAGTCCAATTAATTCAAATCATATGTTATATTTAAAATATGATAGTTTTAATTTTTGTCTAATTGCTGAAAGATTAGAAATAAATCCAATGGGTCCTTTAGATGATGATGATTCAAATTCAAATCAATATGTTGTTAAATTAGGTTTTTTATCAAATGAAACTATAATTGAATTATCAAGTCAGAATAAAAATTTGAAAATAAAATCAAAAAAAATGAAAGCACGTTCATTAACAAAATTTGGTTTTAAATTTGATGAAATGGGTGTTGGTGGTTTAGATAAAGAAATAAGTGATATATTTAGAAGAGCATTTACAACAAGATGTTATCCTGCTGAATATTTAGCTAAATATGGTATTAAACATGTTAAAGGAATGTTATTTTATGGTCCTCCAGGAACAGGAAAAACTTTAATGGCAAGAACACTTGCAAATGCATTAAATTGTAAAGAATTTAAAGTTGTTAATGGACCTGAATTTTTTGATAAATTTGTTGGAGAATCAGAAAGAAAAATAAGAGAATTATTTAAAGAAGCTAAAAAAGATCAAGAAGAAAATGGAGATGATGCTGGATTACATGTTATTGTCTTTGATGAAATTGATGCTCTTTGTAGAGCAAGAGGAACAATTAATTCTGGGACTGGAGTTCATGATGGTGTTGTTAATCAATTATTAACTGAAATTGATGGTGTTAATTCATTAAATGATATTATTGTTATTGGAATGACTAATAGAAAAGATATGATTGATGAAGCTATTTTACGTCCTGGAAGACTTGAATTACATGTTGAAGTAAGTTTACCTGATGAAAAAGGAAGATTGGAAATATTAAAAATACATACTAAGAAAATGAAAGAAAATAAAGTTTTAGATGATGATGTTGATTTAGAAAAATTAGCTAAATTAACTAAAAATTATACAGGAGCTGATATTGAAAGTTTAGTTAAATTAGCTACATCAAATGCATTAAGTGAAGGATTAAATTTTGGAACAACTAAAGTTGATTTAACAAAAGAACATAAAATTTGTATGAAAAATTTCCTTGATGGTATTAATGAAATTCAACCTATGTTTGGTGTAAATCAAGGAGAATTAGAAAATTGTTTACAATTTGGTATGATAAATTATGGTGAAAATTATGAAATATTATCTTCTAAAATTAGTGCATTATTTACTCAAATTAAAAATTCAACTAGTATTTCATTATTATCAGTTTTATTAGAAGGTGAACCTGGTTGTGGAAAAACTGCTTTAGCTTCTTACTTAGCTTTACATTCTGGTTTCCCTTATGTTAAAATTATATCACCAGATACTTTAGTTAAGTATATGGAAGGTGGAAAATATTCTTCTATTTCAAGTACTTTTGAAGATGGTTATAAAAGTCCTTTTTCAATTATTATTTTAGATAATATTGAAAAATTAATTGAATATATTAAAATTGGACCTAGATTCTCTAATTTAATTTTACAAACATTATTAGTTTATATTAAGAAATTACCTCCTAAAAAAGGAAAAAAAATGCTTATTATTGGAACTACTTCTTCAGCAAATCAATTAGATGATTTAGGAATTATTGCTGCTTTTGATAAAGTTATTCATGTACCTAATTTGACTAAAACTGAAATTTTAGGAGTTTTAAATAATTATGATTGTCCAAATGAAGAAAGGGAAAAAATTGCTAATTTAGTTCAAAATTCTACTATTAGACAATTATGCTTTTTAATTGATAGAGCTTTACAAAAAGGAGATAATAAATTATTATATGAGAACTTTGCCTCTGAATATAGAGAATACGTTTTTAAATAAATAAATAAATTTATATTATAATAGATATTAAAATTATATGATTTAAAATATTTTTATTTTGTAAATTTATTTTATTGAAATAAAAAAACTCAATAAATTATTATTCATTTATCCTATATCACAGTATAATTAATATAAAAAACTCATAATTAATAATTTTTTTCAAATGAGTTCAAAAGCAATATATAATTTAAGTTCCTTTTTAGATCATCCAAAATGGAATAAATTACCAAATTTAGAAATTAATAGTATTGAATTTAACCAAAAAAAAAATTTAATTATATTCGCAACTAATACTGGATATAGAATATTTGATTTAAAAACATTTAAACTTTTATCAATTCTTGATGAAACACAAGAAAGAATTGGAAATATATCTAAAGCAAATTTATTATATTCTTCTGAAATAATTTGTTTTTTAGGAGGTGATAATAATAATTATTTTAAACCTAATCAATTAATTTTCTTTGATGATTTTTTGGGAATATCAATTGGTTGTTTAGATTTCCAAGAAAGAATTTTTAATTTTTTTATTACCCAATATATGGTTTTTATATGTTTATGGAATAAAATATATATTTTTGAATTATCATCACTTAAATATATTCATAAAATTACTCGAGTTGATGTTGATGATAATTTAATATCAGTAAAAGAAAATTATAATAATATAAAAAAAATAATTAATCTTGCTTATGTACCAACTATTTATAATCAAGAAAATATAATTTGTATTATTAATTATTGGATTGATAATAAATCAAGAGTGACTCATTATAATAAAAAAAATATTAAAACAAATTTTGAAAATATTAAAAAAATATATTTAGAAGGTGAAGATAAAATTATTGTAGTAAATGATTTAGGTAATAAAGTTCATATTTATCAAACTAATAATAATCAATTATTATTTTGTATATATATGGGTAATCAAAAATTAAATTCAACTAATTTTTGTTTGGATCCTAAAGAAAAATTTATGGTTTGTTTATGTGATATGGATGAAATTGATATTTTTAAATTAAAAAATATTGATAATCAAAAATATGTTTGTCATTGTAATTCTCGTCCAGATCAATTTATTAATCATAGAAGAAAAAGTTCATCTAATTCTTTTATGGGTGGATATTTTGATAGAATGTTTAATGAATCTACTTCTCCTTTTCTTTATGATCATATTAATCAATATGCAGATTTTTATAAATGTATTTTTGATTTAAAAAGAAAAGATGAAATTATTTTAATTAATAATTTAGGAATTGCTTTTAGGTATAAATTTAATAGATTAAAGGAAAAAGAATCTTTGAAATTGATTAAAGAAGAAATTTTATTTGATGAAATTGAAGAAGAATAAGAATATAAATTTTGAAATTATAAATACTAACTTATTATTAATTATTGATAATAAAAATGAATATAAATGTGTTATATCTTTAGTTTTAAATATTATTAATATAATAGGATAATTATTAATTAAATAGTAGATATAAACAGATATGTTTTAATATAAAGCTCAAAAATTTAATCTAATTTTATTTTCAATAGTAGAATTTTAAATAAATTATAAAATATTATTTATTTTTTTAAAAAAAAATAAAAACATAATAAATTCATATAAAAATAAATTTAAATTATTTTTATTTTTTATTGAAATATTTGAATAAATGGAAATAGAAGAAAAAAATATTCCATTAAATAAAAAAGAATATATAAAACAAATAGAACACTTAGTATTTGATATTCCTCCAAATTTTGAAAGTTTCAATTTTAAAAAAGAAAATTTAGATACAAATTTAATAAATAATGAAACAGGAATAATAATAGATAATGGTTCATATGAATGTAGAGCGGGTTGGTCAATTTGTGAAGAACCAAATTTACGTTTTCGTTCTCTTGTAGCAAAACCAAAATTAAATGATTCAACATTATCATCTTTTGTAGTTGGTAATAAAATATTTGAATTTGAACAAGGAAAAATTCATAAAAAATCACCATTTGAAAAAAATATTGTTACTCATTTTGGTACACAAGAACATATTTTTGATCATATTTTTGCAAATTTAAATATTAGAGATTCTAATGTTAATCATCCTATTTTAATTACAGAACCTTTTGCAAATTTAAATTTTTCTAGAAAAAATATTACTGAATTATTATTTGAAGCTTATGGTGTTCCTTCAATTTGTTATGGTATTGATATGTTATTTAGTTTATATTATAATGATTCTGAATTTAAAAATAGTAATTTTAATTATAATGGATTAATTGTTTCATCTTCTTTTCAAACAACTCATATTGTTCCAATTGTACAAAATAAAATTGATATTGAGAAATCAAGAAGAATTTCAATTGGAAGTGAAAATGCAAGAGATTTATTAATGATTTCATTACATTTAAAATATCCTGAATTAAAACAAAAATTTAGTAGTGAAGTTATACAATATATTTATGATAATTATACAATGACTGCACTTGATTATGAAAAACAATTAAATTTATTGAGTAAAGCTTTTAAAGAAGAACAAGAGAAATATAAAGAATTTGAATTAGTTAATATTTTTGGTACTTTAGATATGTATCATAAAGTAATGAATTCAATAAGAGATTCAAATAAAAATAATTCTCAAAATAATTTTTCATATTTAAAATCTTATACAAATTTAGTTGATTATATTGATGATAAAGAAAATATGTTCAATAATAATAATATAATAAATAAATTAATTTATTTTGAAAGACCAGCTTTTTTAACAGTACCAATTTTATCACAGGAAGAAATAAAAATAAAAGAAGAACAAAAGAAAGAACAAAGTAAAAGATTAAAAGAAATTCTTCAAAAAAAAAGAGAAGAAACATTAAAAAATTATCAAAATGAATTAAATTCATTAGAAAAAATAATACAATTAAAAGAAAAAGATAGATATCAATTTGAAGAAGCATTAACAAATTCAGGTTATGAAAATTTAGAAGAAATTCAAAAGAGAATTAGTAAATTATCAACAAAACTTAATAATAGTGTTCAAAATTTAGATAATACAAAAGATGAAGATATAGAAAAAAAATGGCCTTTATTATCAATGCCAGATGAAGATTTAACAAATGAACAATTAAAAATGAAAAGAATTCAAAAAATGCAAAAAAATGCATTTTTAAGTCGTTTAGAAAAAAGAGAACAAATAAAAAGAGAAAAAGAAAAAATAGAACAACTAAAAAAAGATGATCCAGAAAAATATTTAGTTTCCTTATATAAAACAAAAAAAGAAATAATAGATCGTTTAAATAAATATCAAGAATTAAGAAAAGATATGATGAATCGTCATAGTAAATCAAATATGAAAAGAATGCAAGCATTAGCAGAATTAGGAAAAGAAAAAAATGAAAATAATTCAAATTCAGCATCAATAAGTGAAGATGATGACTTTGGTAAAAATGATGAAGATTGGGATGCTTATAGAGAAGTAAATAAAAATAATTTAAGTGAAGAAGAAGATGAAGAAACAAATAGATTACATGATATTGAAAATCAAATTAAAGAAATGGATAAAGATTATTATAAAAATATTCAACAATATCAATATGATTTTTATACTAAAAATAATAGTTTTCCTTTAGGAGTTGATCAATTTAGATGCGCTGAATTATTATTTAAACCTTATATTATTGGAGTTGAACAAGCAGGAATTACTGAAATTATTTCTCAAATTTTTCATATTATTCCTTATAATTTAAGAAAGTTATTAAGTAATAAAATTTTTATTACTGGAGGAAATACAAAATATCCTTATTTATCTGATAGGATTATTAATGAAATTAGAAGTAATATGGAATGTGGTAGTAATATTAATATTAAAGTTGCAAATGATCCTATTTTAGATTCGTGGAGAGGTGCTAGAGAATTTTTTAATGATAATTATAATACAAATTTTCAAAAATTTTTTATTTCTAAAAAAGAATATAAAGAATATGGAATTGATTATTTTAAAGAAAATATATGTAGTAATTTAAAGATTAAAAAATAAATTATATATTATTAAATTTTTTAAAAAAAATTATTTCTTTTTTTTTTCTTTTGTATAATTTTAATTTAAAAATGAGTAACAATTTAAGCATGAATATAAATAATTTATTTTCTCAATTTTCACAATCATCTTTAAATTCAAATTTTAATGTTAATTCATTTTCAACAAACGAGAAAAAATCCTCAAATACAACAATATCTAATAAAAATACTCCAATAAAATCATTTAGTTACCAAGAAGACAAGAATTTAAAATATCGTCAAAGTATGGAAGATACAGGAGTAATGTTTCCTGATTTAACATCAAATTACAAAATAAACTTATTTTGTATATTTGATGGTCATGGTGGAAGTGACGTAGTAAATTTTGTAAAAGAAAGACTTCCTCAATTAATAAAACAACAATTAAATAATTTAACTCCAGTTTCAGATACATTAAATAATTCATTTAAAAAAATTGATGAAGAACTAAAATTTTATGATAGTGATTATACAGGAAGTACAGCAACAATAATAATAATTTGTGATAATAAAATTTATTGTGGAAATGTTGGTGATAGTAAAGGTTATATTATTAAAGAAAATAATTGTGTTCAAATTACAACTGATCATAAATGCACTAATGAAGAAGAAGGAAATAGAATTACTAATTCTGGAGGAAAAATTATTAAAAATAGAGTTATGGGACAATTAATTTTAAGTAGGACTTTAGGAGATTTATATGTTAAAAAATATGGTGTTATTTCTACTCCAAGTATTTGTGTTAATGATATTGATGCAAATATTAAATTTTGTGTAATTGCTAGTGATGGTGTTTGGGATGTTATTGATGAAGGATGTTTGTTTGAAATGAGTAAAAATTTTAAAAATGCAGATTTATTTTGTAAAGAAATTGTTAAACAGTCTTTGGAAAAAGGAAGCAAAGATAATATTAGTTGTATTGTTATTTCTTTTATTGAATAATTATATTTTTAAATATGAATAAATATTTTAAATAATAATAATTTTAATTAATTAATTTATTTCTAAAAATTTATTGTTTAAATGATTATAATAATTATAATATAATATAAAAATTTATTATAAATATTATAAAAAATTTATAAAAGTAAAAAAAAAATGAACGATATAAATACATCAAAGAAACATCGACCACAAATATCAATGGTTAAATTAGAAAATGAAATATTAAGATATATAAATGATATACGTACTCATCCAGATGAATTTGCAAGATCTTTAATGAAAGAAGATAAAAATCCCCAAGTAAGAAGTTTCCTCCAATCTTTCAGTAGATTTGGATTAGGAAAAATCCAACCATTACAAAGAAATTCTCAATTAGAAAAATGTGCAAGGGAAATGTTAACAACAATAATTTTACATGATAATGGAACAGATATAATTAAATTTACACCTGAAGAAAAAGAAAATTATCGTCTTAAAAATAGATTAATTAGAATTGAGCAATATAATAGAAATTATCATGAATTTGTAGTATTTGGTGCTAATGATGCAGATGAAGTAATTAGAAAAATAATATTTAATAAAAATTATCAAGATAAATTATTTGATCCTAGAATGGGAATTTGTGGTATTGCATGTGATATTCTTCCTTCAAATCGAATATGTTCTGTAATTGATTTAGTTGATACTTTTAATTCATATAATCGTATTAATTATGGTGTTTTGAATAAAGAAAATATTGAAGATGAGGAAAATTTTGAAAATGTTAAATTTAGAAGAAAATATGAAACTAGAAGTTATAATCCTAATAAAACTGAATATACAAAAATAATAAAAGAACCTGGTGGTTATATTTATGAAACTGAATATGTAGAAAAAACTGTACCAAAATATAGTAAATTTAATATAAATAGAAATGATATGAAAGTAGAAGAATTAAAAAAAAATTTCCAACCAAGAGGATATTCACATAAAACATATAATCCAAGAAGATATGAATATTTAGAAGAAAGAGAAGAAATAAATAATAGTAATGATGATGATATTGCATATTCAAATGCAGGAAGTAATATAATAATAAATCCATTTGAAGATACAGAAGGAACAATTGAAACTCCACTTAAATATTCTACTAAGACAACACCAATTAAAAAATATGTTGCTTTTCAACCTCCATCTCAAACTGTATCTAGAAGGAAATTTAGAACTAATACAATTAATTATAAAAGTGATAAAAATTATGCTACTAAATATAATATGCCTACTTCAGAAGGAAGAGAAATTAAAAGTTTATTTGCTAAACAAAAACCTGGTGTTACTTATCAAGAAGAAATTATTCCTGATATTGATGGAAGTTTAATTAATGTGATGGCTAAGAAAACAGTTTTTAAAGATGGTTCTAAATTAATTGAATATGATACTCATTAAAAAAAATAATTTTTATTAATTTATTTTTTTAATAAATTATATAATTTCAACTTAAATATTTAATATTTAATATTTAAATATATTTATTTGATAAAGCTATTAATTTATCTTTATAATTTTTTTTAAACATAAGAATAATTTTTGGAATATGTTTATGCCATTCTTTTTCAAATGGAATTGTTTTAAATGCATTTCTTAAATTAAATTCCCAAATATATAATGCTACAATTAATCCAGGTCCAATAAGCATTTCTAACCAAAATATAATATTATAATTTTTAGAAGTTGTTTTAATATAAGTAAAAATAATTCCAGGACCTCCGAAAAAAAGTGATAAAACAGGGAAAAAAAAACCAAAAGAAACAGTAATAATAATTTCATGAAAAGAAATAGAGATTAAAAAAACAAAAATTTTAGAAAAAGTAGTTGATATTTTTCCAAGAGAAAATCTCCTAATATCATTATATAAATAATAATATAACCATTCATGAACAACCATATTCCATTTACGATAATATTGTTCAAAATTAGTAGAATTCCACCAATCTTCATAAAATCTCCTATCACCATGACGAATTATTTCACTCCATATATTCATCCAAGTATGAAGAATCATAAAAAAACCAACCATTAATAAAACAGTTGAAGGAAGTGACATATGTAATGCTTCAAGTAAATAAAATGATAAATGATAATAATTTTTTATATATTTCAAATTAATTTTTGGATTACAAATATAAAGAAAAAATACATAAAAAAATGTTATTGAGAAAATAAAATTTAAAATATATGCAAATAATGATAATGGTCTAAATTTTGGTAATCTATAATATTCATCTCTATAAATTAAACTAGGACAAAAAAAATAATATATAAATCTTTTTAATTCAGTATAATAATCACCAATTGTAATATTTACAATTTCAACAGATGAATTTCGACTTGATGGACTAAAATTAACATATTCCATATGAAATTCCTTTAATCCATATAATATTTTTTCTCTAAAATATGCATGTAATTTCAAAATTATTCTAGTTGTTTCAGCACCAATAACAGCACCAGGAATAAAATTATTTGTAGGATGTGGATAATAATAATATACAAATATTGGTATTATAATTATTATAATAAAATATATTATAAATGTAGGAATATACCAAATTTTTTTATATTTTTTAGCAAGATAATTTATAATTTGAATATAAATTATTATTATATTACAATATAAACATATAATAAAATGTAATTTAAAAACATGTTTTAATCCTCTTAAATTATTATTCCAAAATTCAAAATCAATTGCATTACCTGTTTTTTGATAATTTAATATCATTACCCAAATCATTAACCAAAATAATAAATTTATTGAAATATAATATATTGTTCTTAAATTATGCTCTCTTTCAAATAATATTGAAAGCTCACTATTTCTAAATAAATCTTCTTTTTCTTTAAATTGCTTTTTTCTTATTTTATCATTATTTTGACTATTTGATAAACTTTTTAATGTATTATCAATTAATGACATTTCAATTTGTGATGTTTTAACATAATTATTTATTTCCTTTGACAAATATTCTAATTTTTCTTGAGGAGACGGATTAACTAAATCTAAAGAACATTTTAAAGAATTTATTAAAAGTTCAGTTTTTTCTTTTAAATTAAAATAATCCTCTTGTTCTTTTTCTAATTGTTGAGTAAAATGCTTAATTTCATTTAAAGTATTACATAAAATATCGTCATTATTATTACTCATAAAAATAAATAATTAAAGTAATAATTTTAATCAAATTTATTATGAAAAAAAATAAAAAAAAAAAATAAATTAATATTTATTAAGATTTCAATAAAAAATAAAAAATACGTAACTAACATAAAAAGAAAAAATGGCAGCAGTGGTGTTTCGTCCAATGGAAAAGAAAAAAACTCTTCAAGAATCAATTTCAGACTGGGAAAAAGAACATGAAGAAGAAG
>JAEEGK010004605.1_pt1 | contig 33712 bp, 26 predicted proteins | sample 8958771 | NCBI WGS metagenome assembly JAEEGK01 (sample SAMN16246547, study PRJNA631951) | gut metagenome | biome: gut microbiome; feature: rumen; material: SC-attached | host: Bos | place: Iran: Karaj | collected 2018-10 | reverse complement strand
CCGGAATTACCTCATTGACCACCGGCCCGACGCCATCCTGAACATCGTAGACGGGACAAATCTGGAGCGGAACCTCTACCTCACCACCCAGCTCACGGAGCTGGGCATCCCCGTGGTGGTGGCCGTGAACATGATGGACCTGGTGCGGAAAAAGGGGGACAACATCAACATAAAGGAACTGTCCCGGCAGCTGGGCTGCAAGGTACTGGAGATCGCCGCTCTGAAGGGCGAGGGCGTCCAGGAAGCCGCCGAAGCCGCCATCGAGGCGGCCAAGGGCGGCAGAACCGTTCCCCAGCATAAGTTTTCCGGCCCGGTGGACCACGCCATCGCCCACATCGAGGAAGCGGCCCTCCACGGGCTCCCCGAAGAACAGCAGCGATGGTACGCCGTGAAGATCTTCGAGCGGGATGAAAAGGTGCTGGAAAAACTGAACATCGACAAGGACATCCTGACGCATATCGAGCAGGACATCAAGGCCGCCGAAGCGGAGCTGGAGGACGATGCGGAGAGCATCATCACGAACGAACGGTACGTCTATATCGCGCAGATGCTCAAGGGCATCTACAAGAAGAAGGAAGTTCATAAGCTCTCCAGTTCCGACAAGATCGACCGGATCGTCACCAACCGCATCCTGGCCCTGCCCATCTTCGCCGCGGTCATGTATCTGGTGTACGCCCTCAGCATGGGTAAGCCCATCGGGGATGGGGGCATCGCCATCGGCACCTTCCTCACGGACTGGGCCAACGACGTGTTCAGTGGGGAATGGCTGCAGGCGGGCTCCCGGGCCCTGCTGGAAGGCTGGGGCGTGGCCGGGTGGCTGGTGGGCCTCATTTCCGACGGCATCATCGCCGGCGTGGGTGCGGTGCTGGGCTTCGTGCCTCAGATGCTGGTGCTGTTCCTGCTGCTGGCCATCCTGGAGGACTGCGGCTATATGGCCCGGATCGCCTTCATCATGGATCGCATCTTCCGCAAGTTCGGGCTGAGCGGCAAGAGCTTCATCCCCATGCTGGTGGGCACGGGCTGCGGCGTCCCCGGCGTCATGGCCTCCCGCACCATTGAGAACGAGCGGGACCGGCGCATGACTATCATGACCACCTGCTTCATCCCCTGTGGGGCGAAGATGCCCATCATCGGCCTCATCGCGGGTGCCCTCTTCGGCGGCAGCACCTGGATCGCCGTCAGCGCCTACTTCATCGGCGTGGCCGCCATCATCGTCTCCGGCATCATGCTGAAAAAGACCAAGATGTTCGCCGGGGACCCGGCCCCCTTCGTCATGGAGCTGCCCGCCTACCACGCCCCCAGCATCGGGAACGTACTGCGCAGCATGTGGGAGCGGGGCTGGAGCTTCATCAAGCGGGCGGGCACCGTTATTCTCCTGAGCAGCATCGTCATCTGGGCTCTCAGCAGCCTGGGCGGCGTCAACGGCCGCTTCGGCATGGTGGAAGAACTCTATGAGGATGAAGACCTGGTGACGGAGGAATACGTCGTCTCCGTGGCGGAAAACCTGGGCATCGAGCCCGAGGAGGTCACCCCCATGGACGACTCCATCCTGGCGGGCGTGGGCAACGCCGTGAGCTTTGTGTTCAAGCCCCTGGGCTTCGGTTCCTGGCGGCCCACCGTGGCCACAGTCACGGGCCTGGTGGCCAAGGAGGAAGTGGTCAGCACCTTCGGCGTCCTCTATAACTACGACGACGCGGACGGCGAGGAGGAGCTGGAGGAGAACGGCGACCAGATCTGGGATAACGTGGCCGCGGACTTCGGGGCTTTTTCCGGCGGACACGGGATGCTGGCGGCCTTCGCCTTCATGCTCTTCAACCTCCTGTGCGCCCCCTGCTTCGCGGCCATGGGCGCCATCAAGCGGGAGATGAACAACGCCAAGTGGACCTGGTTCGCCATCGGCTACATGTGCGTGTTTGCCTACGTCATTGCCCTGATCGTGTATCAGCTGGGGCTGCTCTTCACCGGCGGCGTCCAGATCCTCGGATTGATCGTGGCCGTGGCTCTGCTGGCCTTCCTCCTTTACATGCTGTTCCGGCCCTATAAGGAGGCGACGCGGCTTACCGCTACGGCTGCGGCAAAGGCTTGAACAAAACACAGCTTAGGAGTGTGAAGATATGAGTACGGTACTGGTATTGCTGGGGGTCTGCCTCCTGGCTGCCGCAGCCGCATACGTCCTGCGGCGGGACAAGAAGCAGGGCAAATCCAGCTGCGGCGGGAACTGCGCTTCCTGCGGCGCCTGCCATCGCTGCGCGGAAAACAAACCGGCAGGCTGACGGTCGTTCAAGCGGATCCGCATAAAACCCCAGATGAAAATATACGGTGCAGGCCGGTGAAACAGAGCACAATGATATGAGGCAATAAGACTGTATTGTTGCAACTACGCCCGCCCCATGCTAAACTGAATACAGGATCCGATATTCGGTAATGACGACTTGGGAGGGTAATACCATGGTTTTCTATTTCACCGGCACCGGCAATTCCTATCAGGCTGCTCTGGCTCTGTGCCCGGAAGGCGAGGAACCCATGGATCTGGCAAAATGCCTGCGGGAAGGGCGTTCTGTCATCAGCCTTGAAAAGGGAGAGGCTTTGGGGATCGTCTGTCCGGTTTACTATGGCGGCGTCCCTGGCACGGTGCTGGAATTCGCCCGGTCTCTGAAAATCTCCAGCCCGCCCGACTACTGCTATGTTCTCCTGACTTGTGCTTCCTCCGCCTCCGGGGCGGCCGGGCAGCTGGCGGAGGCGTTGGCGGAAAAGGGGGTCACGCTCCATGCCGCCTACACGGTCATCATGCCGGAAAACGACGTCATTCACTACACGATTTCCCCGGAGGAAGAGCGGGACGCCATCCTGACCGACGCCGCCGAGACGCTGAAGGTGATCTCCCGCTGCGTTGCCGAGCGCCGGAGGTTGGGCCTCCATATCCCGCCCAGAGGGAAAATGATCACCCAGGCGGCCTACCCTTATTACGAACAGGATCGGGAAACAAAGCATTTCTATGTGGACGATCAGTGCGTGGGCTGCGGAAAATGCGTGGAACGATGCCCCGTGGAAGCCATGGTCATGGAAAACGGACGGCCCAGGTGGGTGAAGGACAAGTGCGCCCTCTGCATGGCCTGCATCCGCTGCGGCGCGGTGCATTATGACGAGGCCACCAAAGGCAAAAAGCGGTATGTGAACCCCATTTTGAAAAGTTGCCATTAAAGAAAAGAAACAGCTTCTTCCATCATAAATCCCAGTCTCGGCGGGCATACTTCCTTCTGCGGAGATATTCCGCGGGAGGAAACCGACATGCTGGGAAAGGTCGAGATCTGCGGCGTCAACACGGCTTGCCTGCCAACCCTGACCCAGGAGGAGACCGACGCGCTGCTTCGCCGCGTCCGGGCGGGCGACCGGGAGGCTCGCAGCCGCCTGATCGAAGGGAACCTGCGCCTGGTGCTCTCCGTCATCCAGCGCTTCGCCGCCCGGCGCAGCCAGAAAGGCGAGAGCTGCGACGACCTGTTTCAGGTGGGCTGCATCGGCCTCATCAAGGCTATCGACAACTTCGACGTGGAACAGAACGTGCGTTTTTCCACCTACGGCGTGCCCATGATCATCGGGGAAATACGGCGCTACCTCAGGGACAACAGCGCGGTGCGGGTCAGCCGCAGCATGCGGGACACGGCCTACCGGGTCCTGCAGGCACGGGAAGCCCTCACTGCGGAAAAGCAGACGGAGCCCACGGTGGAAGAGATCGCAGCACGGCTGGATATCCGCCGGGAGGACGTGGTCATGGCCCTGGATGCCATCGCGGAGCCGGTGAGCCTCTTTGAGCCGGTGTACAACGCCGCCGGGGACGCCATCTACGTGATGGATCAGATCTCCGACGAGCAGAACACCGATGAAAGCTGGCTGGAACAGATCGCCCTGAACGAGGCCATCGCCCGCCTGAGTCCGCGGGAAAAGCACATCCTGTCCCTCCGCTTCTGCGAGGGCAGGACCCAGATGGAGGTTTCCGCCGAGATCGGCATCAGCCAGGCCCAGGTGTCCCGCCTGGAAAAGAACGCCATAGCACAGATCAAAAAAGACCTGTAAAAATCACCCGTGCCGCATCGTCGGCACGGGTGATTCATTTAGTAAATCCCCCAGTCTCAAAACGGAAGCGCCGCTTCCGTTTTGAGGAGGACGTTTCGACGGAATTCGCGGGTATTCGTGCTTGCGCGGATACCCGCCATTCCGGCGAATAAGGACACAGTGCGGGAAGCGCAGCGTCAATCCTTTCTCTGATTGCAACCCAGCGAAGCGGTTGCGATTTGATTTAGTCCAGGGCCAGCAGCTCCCGGATCTGGCTGGTATACAGTTCGTAGTAAAGCCCCTTCTTTGCCATCAGCTGGTCGTGGCTCCCCTCCTCCGCAATGACGCCGCCCTGGATATAGAAGATGCGGTCGCAGTTGCGGATGGTGCTGAGGCGGTGGGCTACGATGAAGGAGGTGCGCCCCTTCAGCAGGGTGGAGATACCCTCCTGCACCAGGCGCTCCGTGTTGGTGTCCACGCAGGAGGTGGCTTCGTCCAGGATGAGGATGCGGGGGTCGCTGAGGAGGGTGCGGGCAAAGGAGATGAGCTGCCGCTGCCCGGCGGACAGACCTTCGCCCCGCTCCTTGGTCTCCGTCTGATACCCGTCCTCCATCCCCCGGATGAAGTCGTCGGCATGGACGGCCTTGGCCGCCGCGATGCACTCCTCGTCCGTGGCGCTGAGGCGCCCGTAGCGAATGTTGTCCATGATGGTGCCGGAGAAGACGAAGGTATCCTGCTGCATGACGCCCATCTGCTGGCGCAGGGAATTGAGGGTGACGCTCCTCAGATCGTGGCCGTCGATCTTCACGGCTCCCTCCGTCACGTTGTAAAAGCGGGAAATGAGGTTCACGATGGTGCTCTTGCCCGCGCCGGTGGGACCCACCAGGGCGATGGACTCCCCGGCCTTCACGTCGAAGGAGACGTGCTTGATGACGGGGATGCCCTTTTCATACTCGAAGACCACGTCGTCGAACTGCACATGCCCGTCGATGGGGGGCAGCTCCTTGGCAGAAGCGTCGTCCTCAACGCTCACCGGCTCGTCCAGCACCTGGAAGATACGCTCCAGGTAGCTCATGGCGTCCATCAGCTGGTTGTAGATATTGCCGATGGTCATGATGGGGGCCCAGAAGCGGTTGGAATAGCTGACCATAGCGGTGATGGCGCCGATCTGCACCACGCCCTCCAGGATGAAGTCCTTGCGGAACCAATAGATGGCGGCGACATAGATGGCGCACTTCACGATGCGCATGAGGGTGGCGGCGATGGGGTACATGCCGTGGGCCACATAGGCGGCGCGCAGCTTGTAGAGCTTGTTTTCCAGCAGCAGCCCGTCGAAGATGCCGCTGTTCATCTCCTCTCTTGCGAAGGCCTGGGTGACCTTCACCCCGTTGATATTCTCCGAGAGGTAGGCGGTGACGTTACTTTGCTTGTTGGCCGCCTTCTGGCGGAAGCGGCGCTGCATGGGCTTCGTCAGGGCCACGTAGACGGCGAAAATGGGCAGGCCCGCCAGGACCACCAGGGTCATCTTGGGGCTGAGGGTGAGCATGAAGACGAAGATGATGACCAGATTGATGAGGGCCAGGATGGCGTTGACCAGGCCGTTTGTAAGGAAGTCCGACACGTTGTTGACGTAGTTGATGACCCTCGTCAGGATCTTTCCGTGAGGCCGGCTGTCATAGTAATCAAAGCCCAGCTTCTGCAGGTGGACATACACGTCGGTGCGCATATCCGTGGTCATGCTCTGGCTGGTGTTGGTGCTGATGATGCTCTTGCGCCGGTTGATGAAGATGGTGCCGACGTTGATGATGAAATAGCCCACGCCCAGCACGATGATGGTGCCGATGGCCTTGTGGCCCTGGGGGATCAGCTTGTCGATGATGTACGCCTGGATCCGGGGGGTCAGCAGGGCCAGCAGACTGGACAGGATGGCCAGGGCGAACATCAGGATGATCTGCTTGCGGTATTTTTTGACGTAAACGAGGCTGCGCTTGAACTGGCGCCAATTGAACGGCGCGTCCAGCTCTTCGTCGATGTTATACTTGTTTCTCGCCATTACACGGCACCCCCTTCCAGGGCGCCCTCCAGGGCGCTGCGAAGGTGCCCGTCCGCCTCCGCCTCGTCCAGGCCGTGCTGCATGACGCAGGTCTTGTAGTAATACCCGCCCTTCTTCATCAGCTCCCGGTGGCTGCCTTCCTCGATGATCTTTCCCTTATCCAGGATGTAGATATAGTCCGCATGCTTCACGGAGGAGACCCGCTGGGCGATGATGATGGTGGTGCACTTGTCCGGCATGGCCTTCAGCTGCTGCTGGATGTACTCCTCCGTCTCCATATCCACGGCGGAGGTGGTGTCGTCCAGGATCAGCACGGGGGCGTGCTTGGCCAGGGCGCGGGCCAGGGAGATTCGCTGCTTCTGGCCGCCGGAGAGGCCGGTGCCCCGCTCGCCCACGATGGTGTCGTATTTCTCCGGCATACCGGAGACGAATTCGTCCGCGTCGGCAATGACGGCGGAGGCCAGGATATTGTCCATCTCCGTGTCTGGCACGCCGTAGGCGATGTTGGATTCCACCGTGTCGGAGAAGAGGAACACGTCCTGCATGGTGAGGCCGATGCTGCGCCTGAGCTTCTTCAGGGACCACTTGCGCACGTCCACCCCGTCCAGCTTCACGCTGCCTTCCGTCACGTCGGCAAAGCGGTCGATGACGTTCACCAGGGTGCTTTTGCCGCAGCCCGTGGGGCCCATGATGCCGATGACCTGGCCGGGCCGGATATGCATGTTCACGTCGTCCAGCACCTTGGTGGACCCATAGGTGAGGGTGACGTGCTCCAGGTCCAGCCGACCTTCCACGGTGTCGGGGCTCTCGTCCTTCTCCGGCTCCCGGATGCTCTCGTCCATGTAGTACAGCTCCTGCACCTTCTCGGTGGAGGCGCGGAAGCGCTGCACGTCGTTGACGAGCATGCCCATCATCATGAGGGGCTCGTTGAGGGTCCAGGCAAAGGTGAGGAACAGGGTCAGCTGGCCCATGGTGATGCCCCCGTGGTCCACGCCGATGATGACCAGGATGGAGCCCACCGCCAGGTTGATAACGGTGATGATACTGGCCAGGGAGTCGATGATGGGGCCGTAGCGCAGCCAGATCATCACAGCTTCGATGTTCCGCGCCTTGTAGGCCTGGTTCTCCGTCTGGAACTTCTCCATCTCGAAATCCTCCCGGACGAAGGCCTTGACCACCCGGTTGCCCGCGATGTTCTCCGCCACCACGGCGTTGAGGTTACTCAGCTGCTTCCTGGCCTTTTTGAAGGCGGGATGGATCTTCTTCCCCATCCGGTTGGCGGCGATGGCGGTGAAGGGGGAGACGACCAGGAGGATCAGGGTGTACTTCCAGTTGATGCGCATGAAGACCACGATGGCCACGACGAGCATCAGCACGAATTCCACCGCGCGGGGAATCACGAAGCTGAGGCTGCGGCTGATGACCTCCACGTCGCCGGAGCACTTGTTGATGATGTCGCCGGCCTTGTTTTCCCGGTAGTAATCCGTGCCCAGGGCCATGAGCTTGCGGAACAGGGCGCCCTTGAGGCGCACCACCGCCGTCTCCGCCGCCATTTCCGCCAGTACGCTGGTCAGGTAACGGCAGACGGAAAAGGCCAGGCCCACCAGGAGGCTGAGGCCCAGCATGGGCAGCAGCCGCTCAAACTGCTGGGGCATGAGTACGTCGTCCACGATATCCTTGAAGATGTAGGGCTCCCAGGTCATGAGCCCCACCCCCGCGATATCGAAGAAGATGGCCAGGATCAGCAGGTATTTATGCTTCCCCAGCCAGTTGAAGGCCCACTTGTACTGTTTCAAGAATCACCAACTCCGTTTATGTTCATTTTCCTTATACAAATATTGAAGGGCAAAGAGGACGCTGTCCACCGTGAAGCCGCCGCAGCCGCTTTTGGTCTTCAGCTCGGCGCATTTATCCGACCCGTACTGGGTCCGGAAGCGCCTCGCAAAAGCGCGGCACAGCTCCCTGATCTCCCCCTCTCCCCTGCCCTGTCGGGAAAAGAGGGCGCTGAAATAGTCCTGGGCGGCGGTGAGCACCCCGCAGAGCTCCGTTTCCCTTGCTCCGTTCAGGAGGGGATCCGCCAGGTTTTCCTTCAGGAGCTCATCCCAACAGCGAAGGGCCGTCTCAACGCAGCCCTTCCCGGCGGCGCGGGACGCCATGACAAAAGCCTTTACCTGCCGGATGGTGGGCAGGTCGAAGCCCTCAGCCTCCCCGTTCAGGCCTCGTTCCCGCTCCAGGACCACATAGCGGTCAAAGAGCTTTTGGGCGAAGCTCCCCCGCTCCCGGCTGGGGGCACGGCGGAGATAATTCACATTCAGGTCATCGATGCGCACCCGGTCCAGCCCGTCGGAATCTTTGAGCATCTGGGCCAGCATCCGGGCGCGGGGCAGGTCCTCCGGGGCGTGGGCCGCCAGGATGCCCTCCATCCGCGCATCGGCCACGGAATGGGCCTCGATCCCGGCCATGGCCTCCCGCAGGTCTTCCCCGGCAAGGCCGGTGAGGGACCCCAGCTTCTCCGCGCTCCGAAGCCCGTGGGCCCCGTCCAGATAATCGCTGATGCGCCCCGTGTCGTGATAGGCGCACATCATAAGCAGCAGGCGGGTGTCCGCTTCGCTGAGCTTTTCCGCCCAGGCGCACATGGCGCCGTGGACCATGGTCCGCTCGATGTGGCCCACGCCGTGGACATGGCTCATGTACAGCTCTTCCCTTTTCAGGCTACCCAGGGCTTCGGCCAGCAGGGGGAACCAGGGGGAAGACAGAAATGAGGACACCAGCGGCGCGTCCCCCTGCCAGTCCCCGCTTCGCAGTAATTCCAGTGCGAGAGACTCCGCCATGGTCCTCCCCCCCCTTCTGCGCCGCGGCCAGTCATACTTTAAGTTTACCACCGGAAAACATACTTTGCAATATAAAAATGTCCTTAGCAACATAAGCTTGACAATCCGCCGGGGCATGATATGATAACAAAATAATCATGGCATGCCTCGCCCGTCAAGGCCGCGGGGCAGAGCGGAAAAGCGGAGGTCGGACAATGCAGAAGAAGATCTATACCATGGACGAGGCCATGGACCTTATCAAAGACGGGGATACCATCTGGGTCAACTCCTTCGGCGGCTGTGCCTCCCCCATCGACCTGAACAAGGCCATCACCTACCGCTACCGGGCCACCGGCCACCCGAAGCACCTGACGGTCTACTCCTCCTTCAGCTTCGCCGAGTGGCGGGAGGACAGCGACGTAGAGGGCTATATCTGCGAGGGCGGGGCCGACTGCGTCGTCATCGGCTTCTTCGGCAGCCTCTACGGCACTGCCAAGGCCATCCAGGAGAACCGGCTGGAGGGCTACAACCTGCCCGGCGGCGTCATGAGCCATATGATCCGGGCCGCGGCCTGCGGCCAGAAGGGCCTTTTTACCAAGATCGGCCTGAACCTTTTCGTGGACCCCCGCGTGGGGCAGTACCGGCTCAACGAGCGCAGTAAGCGTACCCTTGTGCATCTGGCGGGCGAGGGGGACGACATTGGCCTGGTTTACGACAGCCCCAACGTGGATATCGCCCTTCTGAAGGCCACCTATGCCGACGAGCGGGGCAACATCACCTTTGAGAACGAGGCTGCCAGCGTGGACTGCCTCAGCGTGGCCCAGGCCACCCACCGCAACGGCGGCAAGGTCATCGTGCAGGTCTGCCGCATCGTCAACAACCATATGCTGCCGCGGAGCGTCAACGTGCCCTCCGCACTGGTGGACGCGGTGGTGGTAGTGCCGGAGCAGAAGCAGCTCACCGCCATGGACGGCTTTTACGACTATATCTGCGGGAAATACGTGCCCACGGGCAACATCCTGAAGGCCTGCCGGGATGAGATCGTCAGCAAGATCGGCGAGACGAGCCACCGCACCAGCCTGCACAAGGCCATCGCCAAGCGGGCCTTCCACGAGCTGAAGGAGGGCCAGATCGCCAACATCGGCATCGGCATCCCGGAGCTCATCGCCCAGGAGGTGCTGGACAAGGACATGCTGGACAAGGTCCACCTCTCCGTGGAATCCGGCCACACCGGCGGCCTCCCCCTGGGGGGCAAGGGCTTCGGAGTCTCCATCGGGCCGGACACCATGATGGACATGGCCCGGCAGTTCGACTTCTACGAGGGCGGCGGCCTGGACATCTGCTTCATCGGCACCCTGCAGGTGGACGCCAGGGGCAACGTCAACGGCCATCAGGCGCCGGGCAAGCTCAGCGGCATCGGCGGCTTCGCCAACATCAGCCAGACCACCAAAAAGGTCGTCTTCTGCATGACCTTCACCTCCGGCGGCCTCGAAGGGGAATTCGACGGCCATCGGGTGACCATCACCAAGGAGGGCCGGATCCAGAAATTCCAGAACACCATCCCCACCCGCAGCTTCGCCGTGGAGAACGCCTATGCCATCGGCCAGGAGGTCATGTACGTGACGGAGCGCTGCGTCTTCCGGCTGACGGAGGAGGGGCTGGAGCTCACGGAGATCGCCGAAGGGGTGGACCTGCAGCGGGATATCCTGGACCAGATGCCCTTCCGCCCGAAGATCGCGGCTGAATTGAAGACCATGGAGTTTTGAGATATGACGAAACCAATCTCTCCGGAGGACTACGCCGAGCCCCGCTGCCTGCTGGGGGACGAGCGCTGGGGTTCTTCCCCGGCGGTGATCCCCGTGCCCCAGGGCCGTATCATCGAAAAGCTGGATGAATACCTGGCTCGCCGGGATTACGAAAGCGCGGAAAAGCACCTGCTCTATTGGCTGGAAGAAGCGGAGCAGGGCCGGGACGACCGAGGCAAGCTCCTCATATGCAACGAGCTGGTGGGCCACTACCGGAAGAACGGGAAGCGGGAGGAAGCCTTCCGCTTCGCGGAGGAGGCCCTGGGGCTGGTGAAAGCCCTGGGTTATGAAGGCAGCGTCACCGGCGGCACCGCCAGGGTGAACGCGGCCACAGCCTACAGCGCCTTCGGCGAGAGTGAAAGGGCCCTGGAGCTCTTCCGGCTGGCCAGGGAGGACTACGCCGAGGGGAAGGCAGAGGCGGCGCTCTTGGGCGGGCTTTACAACAACATGGCCCTGGCCTGCAAGGACCTGGGCCGGTATGAGGAAGCCTTCGGGCTGTTCCGGCAGGCCTTGGAGACGATGGGCCGGGTGCCCGGTGCCAAACCGGAGCAGGCCGTCACCTGCCTGAACATGGCGGATACACTGGCCCAGCGGGACGGCGCGGAAGCGGACAAGGGCACCATCGGGGAACTGCTGCGGCGGGCCCTGGGCCTGCTGCGGGACGGGGAGGCCCCCAGGGACGGCTATTATGCCTTTGTCTGCGAGAAATGCGCCCCCGGCTTTGCCGATTACGGCATGACCGCGGAGGCGGCGGAGCTGCAGAAAATCGCGGAGGAGATCTATGCGCGGGCTTGAGCTGTCCCGCGCCTATTTTGAAGCCTACGGGAAGCCCGTGCTGGAGGAACAATTCCCGCATCTACTTCCGAAGCTGGCGGCAGGTCTGTTCGGCAGCGGCTCGGAGTGCTTCGGCTTCGACGACGAGGTTTCCCGGGACCACGATTTTGAGCCCGGCTTCTGCATTTTCCTGCCGGGGGAGGAAACGGTGGACCGGCGCAGCGCCTTTCTGCTGGAACGGGCTTACGCCAAGCTTCCCAGGGAATTCATGGGTTTCCGGCGCCAGACCCTGCTGCCGGTGGGCGGCGCCCGCCGCGGGGTGCTGCGGACCGGGGAATTCTTTGCGGCCATGGTGGGCGCAGCCGACGGATTTCTGACGATCCCCCAGTGGCTCGCTATCCCGGAGGAAGCCCTGGCGGAGGCCGTCAACGGGGAAATATACTTCGACAATCTGGGGGAAGTGACCCATATCCGCGCTTCCCTCTCCCAGTTCCCGGCGGATATCCGCCTCAAGCGCCTGGCGGGACAGCTGCTGCTCATGGCCCAGGCGGGGCAGTACAACTACGGCCGCTGCCTGGCGCACGGGGAACCTGCCGCCGCCCAGCTGGCGGCGGGGGAATTCGTAAGGAGCGCCATTTCTGCGGTCTTCCTGCTGAACAGGCGCTACCAGCCCTATTATAAGTGGAGCTTCCGGGCCCTGCGGGCCCTGCCGAAGCTGGGGGCGCTGGCTTCCCCCCTGGAAACGCTCATCAGCACCCCCAACGGGCCGGAGGACGTCCCGGTCAAAAAGCGCATCATTGAGGAGACCAGTCTGGCGGTGGCGGAGCTCCTCCGGGAGGAAGGGCTGAGCGCCGTCCCCAGCGGCGAGCTGGAAGCCCACGCCTACGCCGTCAACGACCGCATCGGGGACGGGGAGCTGCGGAACCTGCACATCCTGGCCGGGGTGTAAAAGAACATTTAAAGAACGGCGGGGCTGCCTCATTCGGAGGCAGCCCCGCTTTATCATTTTCCTTATATCCTCGACATGAGGCCGTTGACGGCCTGCTCCGTGAGGAACAGGGCGCCCCGCAGGCCCAGGTGGGTCTTTTTCACGAAATCCACGTAGCCCATGCCGGGGAGGCTGATCTCGATGCCGCTGAAGGCGTCCTGCCGGGTGTGGAGGGCGGCGATGGTATTGGCGTCGGCGAAGACCAGCTCCGCCCGGCTGTCCAGGATATCCCGCGCCTCCGCTTCCTCCGCGCGGCAGGAACGCAGAAGCTCCCGTAGCCTCTCCCGCACAGCGCTGTCCGGGCTGCCGGTGAGGGAAACGCAGTCCGGCGTCAGGCCCAGGTACTCCGTCAGGAAGGCGGTGTAGGCCCAGACGACGCTGTCCATCCCCTCCACGGCGAAGGTGCTGCCGGAGGAAAGATAATTCATCTGGTCCAGGTCGTTGAGCTGGAACCAAGCTTCCGCCCGGCAGCGCTCGCTCTCCGCCAGCAGGGGCGCGACGTCCGTCCCCAGGCGGGCGCAGATCTCCCGGAAAGCCTTTTCCGTGGCGACGTAGCCCACGGGCGGGCCGTCGAAGACATAACAGGGCGTGCCGAAATGTTCCTCCAGGAAGGCCGCCGTGTCCCGCCCCATTTCGGGGTAGATCAGCAAGTTCAGGTCCGCGTCCGGCAGGGCGTGGACTTCCTCCATGGTGCAGCCCGCGCAGAGGCAGCAATTCACTTCGATGCCGCAGAGGGCCAAAAGCCGCCGCAGCTCCTCCAGGTCCCCTTCCCAATAACGCTGCCAGATGGAGAGTCCCAGAAGGTTCACCCTGGGTTTCCCGCTCCGCGCCCTTCGGGGCCCGAAGGCGGGCAGCTGACGCAGCAGGGTCGCGATGGCCCGGTCGTAGCCGTCGGAAAAATGCTCGCTGTAGCCGGGGGATTCCAGCACCGCCACCGGCTTGTCCGGCAGGATGCGCTTAGCCAGCTCCTTCAGCTCGTCCCCGATCAGGGAGGCGCCGGGGCTGTCCACGATCACCAGCAGGTCGAAGCGGAACTTTTCCCCGAAATAGCGGAGGGCGGCCTCCACCTTTTCCGCGGTGCCGTAGACGAAATCCGCGCCGTCCAGATAGGTGCAGGGCACCCGGCTCTGGCGGAAGAAATAGCTGTTTAAAATGTCATACTCCACCTGCCCCTTTTCCGCGGGGGTCCCGTCGGCGGAGCGCAGGGGCGGATGCTTGGTCAGATGGGCGGAGGTGGTGCTGTGGTAGAATTTGCAGCCCATGGGCCCGTTGAGCAGCACGATCACATTGCGGATGCCCTCCATGGCGAAGATCATGCCGGTGATGCTGTCAGGCGAAATACTTTTCGAAGAATACGCTGTCATTCTTCCAGGCGCCTCCTTTCTCCCGGATCACGCTGCCCCGCTCTTTTTCCCGGAACATGGTCTCCCAGCGCTGCAGCACCGGGACGGCGGAGCGGAAAAAGGCCAGGGGCGAGGAGGGCACCGTGTCGCTGAGCCAGGGCCCGGCGGCAGCCTCCCCTCCCGCATAGTTGGTGAGCACCAGGTCCGGCTGAAGCTTTTCCAGCTGCTCCCGGATGCGCCGGGCGGAACTCACTTCCTCCGTGACCGCCAGGACGTTTTCCTGTTTACTGACCCGCAGGGGCGTGCGCAGATAGTTCATCACGCCCACCCAGGCGACGCGCATCCCCGCGTCCTCCGCCGCTTGGAGGATCCAGTCCGCGTCGTCGTTGATGGTGGTGAGGGCCAGGGTCTTCCCTGCCAGGGTGGGCCGCAGGGCAGCGGCCGCTGCCTCGCAGGCCTCTCTTTCCTGCCGGATCAGGGCGTCCGCCCGCTCCGGACAGCCGAAGAAATCCCCCAGCTCCCGGACCCAGGCGGCGGTGGCCTCCATGCCCACGGGCAGGTGGCCGGGAAGGAAGCGGCAGCCGAATTCCCGCTGCAGGAAATCCTTCAGCTCCAGGTTGTCCGCGCTCTCGCTGTCCAGGATATTCAGCGGCGCCTTCAGGAAGCCCCGAAGCTCCTCGCAGCGGGCGTCCCCCAGGAAACGGCAATTGAGCCGCAGCCCCAGGCCGGACAGCAGACCGCGCAGGGCACGGACGTTGGGCTCGTTGTTGTAGGAGATGGCCAGCTCCCCCACCAGGTTCACGCAGTCCTTTTCCTGCTGCGCGCCTCGGTCGATGAGCTTTTCCGCCAGGATATGGAGGCAGTCCCGGATGCCGCCGGTATAGTCGCCGGAGATGTCCCCGTCGGCGGGGATGGCGATGACCGGCGTTTCCGGGGTGGAAAGGGCCTCCAGGGAACGGATGTCGTCCCCGATGATGCCGCTGACGCAGGAGGAAATGACGATGACGGCCCCCGGCTTCCGCTCCAGGGCTGTCAGGACCTGGCTGCGCAGCTTTTCCAGCCCGCCGAAGACCGCGGAGGCATGGTCCATATCGCTGCACTCAAAGTGGGGGCTGATGGCAGAGGGCATCAGGATGCCCCGGTTGAAGAGGTTTTTCCGCCCCGGCGAGGAGATGTTCTGCCAGGTGTAGAAGGCGCAGGCGCGGGGGGAGTGGGCGATGACCAGGGCGTCGGTGAGGTGCACCGCCGTGCTGGCCGCCCCGTTGAAGGCGCAGCCGAAGAGGGGCGGGCGGTCCAGCCTGGGCCTTTCCGCGATCTCGGCATCGGCGGCCTTGGCCTTCGGGGCTTCGGCGGCCTGGGTCTTCACCGGGATCTGGGTGCGGAGGGAGACCGTACCCAGCACCGTCTGCTCCAGCTCCTCGTCGCTGAGGGGCCTTGCCGGGCAGAGGTCGAGGCCGCCGGTGATCCGCCGGGCCAGGCTGCGGAAGACTTCCTTTTCCTCCTCATAGCCTTCCAGCTCCATGAGGGTCCGCCGCTGCTCCTCCGCGTGGGCAAAGCCGGGGGACCGGGGCAGCTCCGCCACGATGGGCAGGCCCACGGCCTCTGCAAAGCGCTGCACTCTCCCCTCCTCGTCCGCCAGATTCCGGTGGTTGAAGAGGATACCCGCCACCCGGCGGTGGCTGTCCCCGTCGAAATTGCGGATGCCCCGCAGGATATTGTTGGCGGCGTAGATGGCCATGTATTCCCCGCTGGTGACCAGGAGGATGGCGTCGGCATATTCCCGCCGCACGGGCACGGCGAAGCCGCCGCAGACCACGTCCCCCAGCACGTCGTAAACGACCAGGTCATAGGGGGCCTTGACGCGGTGCTTTTCCAGGAATTCAAAGGCGGTGATGATGCCCCGCCCCGCACAGCCCACGCCGGGCTGGGGCCCTCCCGCCTCGATGCAGCCGATGCCGCAAAGCCCGCTGCGCAGGACAGCCCCCACCTCCGCCTCCGCGGCGGGGACGGTGCGGAGATAGTCCAGCACCGTGGGGATCAGCTCCCCGCCCATGAGGAGGCGGGTGGAATCGTGCTTGGGGTCGCAGCCGATCTGCAGCACCTTCTGCCCCGCCATGGCCAGGGCGGCGGAGAGATTGGCGCTGACGGTGGATTTGCCGATGCCGCCTTTGCCGTAGACCGCCAGCTCCAGCGGTCCTTCCCGACTCTTTTCTTTCATATGAACCCGTTCCTTTCCCCGGCGGACCGACCGGATGTTGTGGTTCCCCCCTGTTCGCTCAACCGTGGCTTTCTTCGATATAGGATATGTATTCCAAGCTGCGCAGGGCTTCGATGATCTCCCCGTGGGTCTTGTACTTCTGCAGCTGCGCGTCTTTGATGGACAGGGACACGGTGTAGACGCTGAGGCCGGAATTGACATAAGCGGTATTCAGCTCGATCTCGTCGATGGTGAGGCCCAGGGCTCGTATCACCGTGACGAAATCCTGAAGATAGGGGGCGCTTTTCAGCTCCAGGTGGATCTCGAAATGGTTGGAGCGGTCTTTCAGGTAGTTTTCAAAGCTGGGAAGCAGGGCGAGGCTGGGCAGCAGCACCAAAAAGAGCAGCAGCCCCACGCTGTAGAAGCCCGCGCCCAGGGCTAAACCCACCACGCCGCAGCACCAAAGGGCCGCCGCCGTGGTCAGGCCCCGGATGCGGTTTTTGGCGCTGAACAACAGGGAATTGACGCAGATGGTGGAGACGCCGATCACCACGGCTGCGGGCAGCAGGCAGAAGGCCGCCCCTTCCGGGGCAATACAGCAGTCCAGCAGCATGGCGGCGGTGGAGCCCACGGTGATGAGGATGAAGGTGCGCAGGCCGGCGCTGTGCCGCTTACTGGAGCGCTCCCAGCCCACAGCGGTGGCCAGCAGAGCGGACAGGGCCAGGCGCAGCAGGATGCTGCCGATGCCCAGGCTCCAGGACCAGGGCCCCAGCAGACTTGCGATGGGATCATGGATCGGCATGATGATTCCTCCTTACCGCCAAATGCCGTGTCGTCTCCGGCTATGCCAGGCATCGTAGAATTCCTCTGCGGCCCGCTCGAATTCCCGCTCGTCCTCGGAGACGCTGTGGGCGGGGATACGCTTCTGTATCTCCTGGATGCGCTCGATGAGCAGCTCCACTTCGCTCTTTTTCTCCCCGTTTCCCCCGGTCTCCGGCACCTCCACCAGCTCCTCCAGCTTTGTGGAGTAGGCGCCGGAGAGCCAGAGGGCCAGCTTGGCACAGCCGGGGCCCACCAGCTCATAGAGGACGCTGGAGGCCAGGATGATGGTCTGCAGGGGTTTTCCCAGCGCCGGGCCCAGGCTTCGGGCACCCAGGGCGGCCAGGCCGATTGCCACCCCCGCCTGGGGGATCAGGGCCAGGCCAAGATACCGCCGCGTCCTTTTTTCCTTCTTCGCCGCCAGGCAGCCCAGCCAGGCGCCGGCATACTTCCCCAGGATGCGGACCAGGAAATAGAGGACGCCCACCGCGATCAGGGGCACGCCTCCCAGCTCGCCCATGGGCCGGACCAGGGCGCTCAGATCGAACAGGATGCCGGAGCGGACGAAAAACAGCAGCAGCACCGGCGGGCTAAAATAGTTCATCTGCTTGAACAGGCCGTCGTCCTCCGCCAGGTTGCGGTAGACCATGCCCATGGACATGCAGCCCAACAGGGGCGAGATGTCCAGGAGACTGCAAATCCCGCAGAAGGCAAAGAGAAGGCTGAGAGTGATGATGAGCCGGTTGTCCGTGGTGCGCTTCTTCCGGATGAGCAGCTTCAGCAGAAGACCGAAGATCCCGCCCAGGCACAGCACCCCCAGGTTGGCGGCCACGGGAAGCAGCACGTCCCGGACGCGGAAGGCTCCCCCGCCCAGGCTGCCGACGGCCACGGCGATGGCCGCGCTGTAGGCCAGCAGGCCCACCACGTCGTCCAGGGCCACCACCTGCAGTAGGGTATCCACGAAATCCCCGTGAGCGCCGGTCTGCCGGATGGTCATGAGGGTGGAGGCCGGGGCGGTGGCGGCCGCCAGGGCGCTGAGGACGGCGGAAAAAGCCAGGGGCAGTCCCAGGAGGAAACGGCTCAGCAGGAAGACCAGGACGCTGGCCGCCAGGGATTCCAGCAGGGTGATGACCAGCACCTTCGCCCCGTTGCGCCGCAGGGCCGGGAGGCTGAAAAACTGCCCGGAGCCGAAAGCGATGAAGGCCAGGGCGATGTCGGAGAGGAAATCCATCCCCTCCACCACCCGCGGCGGGACCAGGTCCAGCACAAAGGGCCCCAGGAGGATGCCCGTGAGGATATAGGCCGTCACGTTGGGCAGGTGCAGCAGCTTGGTGAGCCGCGTCAGGAGGAAGCCGGCAAAGAGCATGACGGCAACGGAGATGACCACCGCCGCGGAGGTGGAGGCGTTCCCCAGCAGCTCGCCTATGTTCATGCCCTCGCCTCCCATGCTTTCCCGGAAATAATACTGTATTATAAGCTTGCTTGAATAGTTATTCAATAGCGATATACGTCGTTTTTGAAAGAAAAACGCCCTCCGGAACCCTGATGGATCCGGAGGGCGAAGTCGTCGCGATCATGGAGGCAATAACGCGTTAGTTCTGGTGCGCAGATTGCGCAGTCAGAATTATCGTCAGATTGTCTGAAAATCGCGGGGAATACTTGCTGTATTGGCCAAGATTTTCGGGCAATATGGCGGAACATTATGCAAGCAAGATGCGTGCCGGAACTAACGCGGTGTTGCCTAGATACTCAGAAAAGGAAGCCCTCATCTATGTGTTTCTCTCCATACCGGATGATCTCGCACAGCCCGTTATGATGCTGCGCCGGATCGGCCTTTTCTTCCCTGTCATGCCGTCACTCTCTGTTCCGGGGTGGTACCGGCGGAGAAGACGCAGCCCCTCACCGGCGAAATCGCGTTATTCGTCCTTCTTTGCCGCCTGACGCAGCAGGAAGGCCATCAGGGGCCGGGGCCCCTTGGCCTCGGTATACACGGTGTCGCCGAACCAGATGCGATTGGGCTCCTCCTCCGTATAGGGCTTCCAAAGGGGCATATCCTCCCCGTCGGCATCCTGGCCGTTGGGGTCGCCGGAACGGATGAAATTGGCCCAGTAGTTGCACATCATCCGGCTCAGGTCATAGTGCTTGCCCTTGAAGGGACGCCAGCACTTGGCCAGGGTCTCGAAGAAGAACCACAGGTCGCAGGAATGGAAGGTGCCCGGATCGTCCCAGCCGGGGATCTCCGGATCGAAGACCCAATACCACATGGGGTGCTTGTCCCCGGTGACGGCCTTCATATGGGCCAGCCGCCGGATGGAGAATTCCAGGTGCTGGGCCTGGGATTTGGCCTTCATCTCCGTCAGGGAATCATTGTAGGAGGAGCAGAGGGCCAGGAATTCAGGCGCATCCTCGCCGAAGTGGCTGCGGGCATATTCCCGGAATTCCTCCACCGTCTTCGCTGGAGGCGTGGAGGGGAACTCCGTGGAGGTGTGGCCGAAGAGCATGGGCACCAGGTTCACCTGGTTCTTCATGAAAAGCTGGTTAGATAGCCCGGTGATCATGTGCCCGTCCTCCGTCACGCCGAAGCGCAGCTTGGATACGATGGCCTTGTCCCGCACATAGACGGCGTCCAGCTTCCTCGCCTCCGCCAGGGTCTTGACTCCCAGCTCCTCGAAAAACTTCACGCCGATCTGCTCCGCCTCCGCCAGGGTCAGGTTGGGCCCGAACATATTGGGTTCATAGGGGCAGAGCTCCAGGCCGCTGTCCACGATGGCCTTCTGGAACAGGTCCTTGTTCAGGGGGGAAGCCACCTGGGCCATGACGCTGCCGCCGCCGGCAGACTGGCCGCCAATGGTGATGTTGTCCGGATCCCCGCCGAAGGCGGCGATGTTGCGCTTGACCCACATGGTGCCGAAGCGCTGGTCCAGATAACCGAAGTTGGCCGGGTAATCCGGGGCCTCCGCCGTGATCTCCGGGTGGGCGAAGAAGCCGAAGACATTCAGCCGGTAGTTCACCGTGACCACCACGATGCCCCGGCGGGCGATACGCTCCCCGTCGAATTCCATCTCCGCGGTGTTGCCCTCCCGCAGTCCGCCGCCGAAATACCATACGAAGACGGGCAGCTTTTCATCTGCCTTCCGGGCGGGGGTCCACACGTTGAGCATCAGGCAGTCCTCGCTCATCTCGATGGAGGTGTCCACGTTCCATTCGCGGGAATAGAGATTGTCCGGGTCCTCGCCGGGCACATGCTGCATGGAGATGGGGGCGAACTTATATGCCTTCAGCACGCCCTCCCAGTTTTTGGCAGGCTGCGGGGCCCGCCAGCGATTCTCCCCCACCGGGGGCGCGGCATAGGGGATGCCCTTGAAAGAAGTGATCCGCGGGTCTGCGGCGGGCAGTCCTTCCACCACGCCGTTCTCCACCGTGACTTTTCTCAGCATAAACATACCTCCTGTCAAACCGTATTTATTTTTATGATTATACCACGCTTTCCCAGCACGCGCCACATCAAACACGACTTTTTCCCGCCGCGCTTGACTTTTTCCCCCCAGCGTACTAGCATCAGAGTATCAAGGCAACACTGCACAATTCTGGTGCGCAGATTGCGCAATCAGAATTTTCGCCAGATTGGCCAAAAACCGCAGGCAATACTTTCTGTATTACCGAGGATTTTGGGGCGATATGGCGGAATATTATGCAGCAAGATGCGTGCCATGAATTGTGCAGTGTTGCCTCAAAAGAAACAGGGAGGGCATGAGCATGGAGAAGAAGACCATGAAGGCGCTGGTCGTCTATGGGAAGGACGACTACCGCTTTGAGCCGGAATTCCCCATCCCGGAATGCGGACCGGACGATATCCTGCTGAAGACCGAGGGCTGCGGCGTCTGCGCCAGCGACGTAAAGTGCTGGCACGGGGCGGAGAGCTACTGGGGCAATGCGGAAAAGGAGCCCTGGGTGCGCACCCCCTTCATCCCCGGCCATGAGTTCCTGGGCGTGGTCAGCGAGGTGGGCTCGAGCGTGACGGAGTGGGCCGTGGGAGACCGCCTCACCGTGGAGCAGATCGCCCCCTGCGGGGAATGCCGCTTCTGCAAAAGCGGGAAATACTGGATGTGCCAGCCCCATTATATCTACGGCTACTTCACCGACTACTGCGGGGCCATGGCGGAATACGTGCGCATCCCCACGAAGCACGCCCGCATCCACCGGGTCCCGAAGAAGCTGCCCCTGCGCAGCGCCCTGCTGATCGAGCCCTACGGCTGCTCCAAGCACTGCGTGGACCGGGCTCAGATCACGAAGGACGACATCGTGGTCATCTCCGGCGCGGGCACCCTGGGCCTGGGCATGGTGACTTATGCCGCCACCAAGAAGCCCAAAAAGCTCATCGTGCTGGACCTGCAGGAAAACCGCCTGGCCAAGGCCCTGGACTTCGGGGCGGACCTGGCCTGGAACCCCGCCAAGGAGGATGTGGTAAAGAACATCATGGACATGACGGAGGGTTACGGCTGCGATATCTACATTGAATGCTCCGGCCATCCCTCCAGCGTGGTGCAGGGCATGAGCATGATCCGCAAGCTGGGGAGGTTCGTGGAATTCTCCGTCTTCGGTCAGCCCACCACACTGGACTGGTCCATCATCGGGGACAAGAAAGAGCTGGATGTGCTGGGGAGCCACCTGAGCCCCGACTGCTACCCCTACGTAATTGAAAACATGGCTTCCGGCGTGTTGAAGACGGCGGGGGTGGTGACGAAGACCTTCCCTCTGGAAGAGTGGGAGACCGCCTTCGACTACGCCACTGGCAAGTACGGAAACATCAAGGTAGCCATCACCTTTTAAAAACAAATCCACTTGACGCAGGCAGGGAGGCCTCTTTGGGCCGCCCTGCTTTTCTTTCAAAATGATTGAATCGGCTGCATAATTATGCTATAGTGAAATTTATCATAAAATGATCGGGAGGGAGGCGCTACCATGGCATGCAAATACCCCCATGTATTCGACCCCTTTGAGATCCGCGGCGTTCTCTTCAAAAACCACCTGGAACAGGCTCCGCCGGGCTGCTTCTTCTCCGGGGACGACCGGGGATTTGTGACGGACGACTTCGTTTCCTATTTCCGCCAGTATGCCCGGGGCGGCGTGGCCGTGTGCAACGTGGGCAACTGCAGTATCGACATCACGGAGAGCTCCGACGAAGCCCGGCAGCTGCAGCTGTCGGACCCGGAATGCGTCATGCCCCTTAGGAAATTCGCGGAAATGTGCGCCGTCTATGGGGCCCACGGTTCCCTGGAGCTGACCCACAACGGGAAGGACACCGCTTTTGAAAACGTGGGCCACGCCCCCTACAGCGCATCCTCCTTCATAACCAAGGCGGAGGAGCGCCGGGCTAAGATGCTGGGGCGGGAGCCCATCGCCACCATCGAGATGAGCAAGGAGAAGATCCGGGAAACGGTGGAGAAATACGCCAGGGCCGCCCGCTTCTGTAAGGAGGCGGGGATGCAGATTTGCATGATCCACGGGGCCCACGGCAACTTGATCGCCCAGTTCGCCAGCCCCTATTACAATCGCCGCACGGACGAATACGGCGGAAGCCTCCAAAACCGGGCCCGCTTCGCCTGCGAGGTGCTGGAGGGGGTGCGGGGCGCGGTGGGCGAGAACTTCGTCATTGAATACCGCCTCAGCGCCGACGAGCACCATCCGGAGCAGATGCGCTTCCCGGAAACATTGGAATTCATCAAATACATCAAGGACAAGACGGACATCCTCCATGTTTCCGCCGGTCTCCATGACCTCTACGGCGAACCCTGGTATCTCCGCTATCTCATGAGCAACTACACCATGCCTCAGCAGCTCAACGTCCATTTCTCCGAGGCGGTGAAGCGCGCTTACCCCGACCTGACGGTGGCGGTGGTGGGAGCCATCAAGGACCCCGGCCAGGCGGAGGAGATCATTTCCTCCGGCAAGGCGGACCTGGTGGCCATGAACCGGGCCCTGCATGCGGACTACGACATGCCCCGGAAATACGCCGAGGGCAAGGAATGGCAGCACATGCCCTGCCTGCGCTGCTCCTGCTTCCGCCTGGCCAGCCCCCACACGGCCAAGCTCTGCAGCGTGAACCCCATGTGGGGCCGCTTTAAGGAATACCCGGAGGGGCGTCTGCCCCTGGCCGCCGAGAAAAAGAAGGTGGCCGTCATCGGCGGCGGCCCGGCGGGCGTTGAGGCCATGAAATGGCTGCTGCAGCGGGGCCACGACGTGACCCTTTACGAAAAGAACGCCCAGGTGGGCGGCCACGTGCGGGACGGCGTCGCGGCGGACTTCAAGAATGACCTGCGGGATTACCTGAAGTACATGGAAGACTTTGCCGCGAACTGCGGCGCGCGGGTGCTGCTGAACACGGCGGCCACACCGGAGAAGCTGGCGGCGGAGCATTACGACGCGGTGATCGCCGCCTTGGGTTCCGACCCCATCCTGCCGAAGATCCCCGGCGCCGACAAGCCCCATGTCCACTGGGCGCCCGACGCAGAGAATGACCTCGTCCCCTGCGGGCAGCGCGTCGTCATCGTGGGCGCTTCCTCCGTGGGTACCGAGGCCTCCATCAGCCTGGCCCAAAAGGGCAAAGAGGTCACGGTGGTGGACGTGGCCAAGCAGGTGGACCTGTTCCGCACCGGCGCTTCCTCCGATCTGCTGGCTCTCAGCGAGGCCAGCCACGTGACAAGGCTCCTTGGCTGGCAGCTCTGCGAGATCACGGACGAGGGCGTGCGCATCCGGAACACCGGGACCGGCGAGGAGAAGACCATCCCGGCAGACACGGTGCTCATGGCCGTGGGCATGAAGCCCAGGCGCGCCGAAGCCCTGCGCTTCGCCCATCTCTGTCCCGAGACCAGCTTCCACATCATCGGCGACGCCGTCAAGTCCGGCGAGATCCGGGACGCGGTGTTCCAGGCATTTGAGGTAACACGCACGATCTGAGAAAGCAGATCGGACGACAATCCAGGAAACGAGGTATGCAAAAATGAAGAAAACCATCGCCGTACTGCTGGCGCTGCTCCTGCTTCTGACTGCGGCGGCCTGCAGCGTGCAGCCCAAGCAGACCCAGGAGAACCCCACCCCCGCTCCGACGGAGGCCCCCGCCCCGACGGAGGCCCCTGCTCCGACGGAGGCCCCTGCCCCGACGGAGACCCCTGTCCCGACGGAGGCCCCCGCCCCGACGGAGGCCCCCGCGCCGGAGGCGACGCCCGAACCCACGGAAGAGCCGGAGCCCACGCCGGATCCTGACATAGGGCTCATCAACCTCTATATTCCCGCCGAATACGTCGGCGACATGACGGAAGAGGATTTCCAGGAGTTCATCGAGGCGGAGGGCATCCAGGAGTACTATCCCCAGGATGACGGCGGCGTGGTCTACGTCATGACGGAGGAGACCCACCGCAGGCTGCTCTCGGAGATCTCCGGCGAGATCGACGAGGCTATCCATCAGCTGGAGGAGAGCGAGGAGGCGTCCGCCATCCGCAGCATCACCCATAATGAGGACTTCAGCAATTTCGTCTTCCACGTGGACCGCAGCGCGGAGGAGGGCGCCGAGTCCTTCTATGCGCTCACCTTCACCATGTACGGCGTATACTATCAGGTCTACCGCGGCGCGTTTGAGCCGGACTGTGTGGTGGAACTGGAGGACGCCGTCACCGGCGAGGTCTACGATACCGTCTCCTATCAGGACTGGCTGGATTTCCTCGAGAGCTTCAGCAACTGGGGCGATGATTGGGGCGAAGACTGGGGCGATATCGAGAGCAGCATCCGGACCCCCGAAATGGACAGCTGCGTCCTGCTGGATCAGGCGGGGATCACGGTGACCGCCACCGGCTTCAGCTCCGACTTCTTCGGCGTCTCCATCGACGTGCACATCGTCAACAACAGCGACCGGACCGTCAATGTTGGATGCGACCGGCTGATCATCAACGGCTATTCCGCCGACGGTTATCTCTATACGACGGTGGATGCCGGCGCCGAAGCGGACGATACGCTTTCCCTTTTCGACGCCTCGCTGACATATCTGGAAACGGAATACATCGGCGTGATCGAGCTGCAGCTCATCGTCACCGATGAGGAATACGAGACGATCTGCACCGGCGATGTCGTCGAGCTGCGCACCTCCGACTATGACGAGGATTGGGAAAAGGTGCCGGAGGTGGAGCCCATCTTCTCCGAAGGCGGCCTCACCATCGGCCTCATCTTCGCCTCCCGCGACGAAGACTGGGGCAGCACGGACTTTACCTTCCTGCTGACGAACGACAGCGACCGGATCCTCAGTGTGGATTTCTCCGGCATGAAGGTCAACGGCGCGGATGCTTTCCCCTGGTTCTACAAGACCGTTTACCCCGGCACCAGAGCCATCGCCATCCTCAGCGTCGGCGACGACTCGCTGGAGGGCACCGGGTCCGACACGCTGGACTCCCTTGAGATCGCGATCACCGCCTATGACCGGGAAACCTACGAGGCGGTCATCGAAACGCCCGACTTCCTGCCGGTACCTCTGGCAATGGGCTGAGCTCCCCTGACAAAGCATGAAAACGCGCGGTCTCCGGAGTATCCGGAGACCGCGCGCCTTTTCTCTGTGTATCGGCCTCAGCGGCCCAGCTGACGCCCGGCGTCCTCCTCCGCCTCCTCCATGGAGGCATAGCCCACGCTGAGGATGCCCGCTTCCTGTATCTGAGCCGCCACGGAGACCCCGGCTTCCGCCTGGGCCTTGATCCAACTGAGCAGGGCCCGCAGGGTCTTTTCGCCGTAGGTCATCAGCTCCCCCTTCTCATAGGTCTCCACGGAGGCGTACCCATTTCGCTCGTCCGCAGAGTACAGAGGCCGCCCCAGCTTCCCCACATTGGGATACTTCCGCCTCAGTTCGATGGTCTGGGGCAGCATGAGCTGCCAGATGGCCTCCACCAGTTCTTTTTTCTCCTCGCTCACCGGGGGCAGCTCCGGCAGGAAGTGGAGATAGCCCTCCGGCTCCGTGCTGGCCATCATGTGGATATACTTGTCACGAAGAAGGTTATGCTGCTCCCCTTCCGCCGTAAGCAGGTCCTCCCGGTAGGCGGAAAGGGCCTCCTCGTTCCAGGCGGAAAACTGGGAGGTGCGCATATTCACGAACATGGGGTAATTCTCCTGGCAGTCGGCCCTGGTGTCTCCGTTGACCTCCTGGAACATGGGCCATTCCAATTCAACGATGCTCTCGATCAGTTCTTCCTTATTCATTGTATACCTCCTGAAGTATCCGTCAGCCCACGGAGATATCCAGCCCCGCCAGCTGGGGGTCCCGGATCTCCGAAGCAACGGAAAATGCCTGATTCACCAGGAAGTCGTCCTCCGAACCGCTGAGGCCCCGGATCCATAGTTCCTCCTGAAGGTCAGCGCAGATGGCTTCGATGCTATCCTGCCGCTCCTCCGCGGGCTGCAGCAGCAGTTCCCGCAACGCCTGGACCGTGCCCCGGAGCCGGGGCAGCTCCACCGCCCCCCGATAGAGCCATTTGTAAAAGGGGGCGTAGACCCCATTCAGTAGGTAGATGGCCTCAAATGCCGCCCGGATGAATTCATCCAGGGCCAGGGTCATGGCCACCACGTCCTCCCGACGGGCGCAGCGGGGATAGTTGTATTGCCCCGCCTGGCCCATGGTGAAGAGCCGGGCGGCCAGCTTTTTACGCATCACGTCGATGGGATAGCCCCGCAGCAGGGTCCGCCGGATGGCGGTGAACTCCCCCAGGTCGTCCCGGAAAACTTCCCCGTTGGTGGCGGCGGCCAGGTAGTGATCCGCGACCCGCAGCCAATACAGGGCCCCCTCCGGCGCGCCGGGGCAGCCGGTGAAGCGGCGGTAGAAGTCCGGGATGGGGATGACCCCGGAGCGGTCCCGCGCCTGGGCGGTGACTCCGGGGAGATGGGCCGTCAGCTCCTCATAGAGCTTCTGCAGCCTGTCCCCGTATTCCGCCGCGTCCTCCGCCGTGAGCCAGAGGCAGAGACGTGGGACGAAATCATGATCCTGGGAGATCTCGTCGTCGAAGCCGAAGCATTCGGAGCCGGGGCCGGCCAAGCCCACGGCGATCCGCCCTTCCTGCTCCGGGAATTCCGCCGCCAGGGCAGGCCCAACCGTCTCCTCATACAGCTGCCGGGCCATTTTCAGTCCCTTCACTTCCCCACCTCCGCCAGCAAGGCTTCGATGCGCTTCTTAGCTGCCTCGTCCCCGGCCTTTTCATAGCAGTATTCCGCATTCCTCAGCAGCACGCCCCGGCGCTGCTCCGCGCCGCCATAACTCTTCCATGCCGCCGCAATGGCCTCGAAGCGCTCTCCCGCCCGGTGATGGTCCCCCCTGCGGAAGGCCATTTCCGCCTCCATGGCCAGGGCGGTGAAGCGGTGGATATCCGTCTGCCCGTCGGGGGTCTCGTAATAGGCCACGGCCTGGGCCACGGCCTGCTCCGCCTCGCTGAGATCGTCGCAGACGGAGGCCAGGTTCAGCCGGGAGGAGGCCAGCTCGTCCGGCGCGCCATTCCCCGCCTCCAGGATGCCCAGGGCCTTGCGGAAGGAGGCCAGGGCCTTAGAGCGCTCGTTCCGCGCCCGGTAGAGGAGGCCGTGGTTGTTGTAGACCGCCGCCAGGGTCAGGTCCTCCGGCGGCAGCAGGGCCAGATACAGGGCCTCCGCGCTGCGGAACAGGTTTTCCGATTCTTCGATCCGCCCCATGACGCAGAAGCCGGTGGCGGCGTTCAGCAGGGTGGTCGCCTCCTCCAGGGTCCCCCGCAGCTCCAGCACGTCCAGGCAGCGCAGGGCCTCCAGATAGTGGCCCTCCAGCTCCTCAAAAACGCAGTTTTCCCGGCAGTGGCCGATGAGGGCGTTGGACACCGTCAGACTCATGGCGGCGTCCCCCCGCTGCAGGGCCTTGTCCTCCTGCTCGTGGAGGAAGCGGTAGGCGCCGGGGATGTCCCCCGCCTCGTAGAATTCATCCAGCCGCCGGTGGAATTCCTTTGCATCCATGCTTTTCCCTCGCTTGCTCTTTTTTACCTATTGTATTTTTCACCGGGGCCCTTGTCAACAGGAATCCTTCCGCAGAAAATGCCTCCCGGCCTTCCGGGGAAATGTCCCTGCGCCTATATTGATAAGCCGAAACCGGTTATGCTATAATCGATCTGAAAAACGACGATCCGATCGATCGGGACCCAGATCATGGGTCATTATCATAAGGAGAACTGTGACATGGAAAAACGGAGCATTTGCGGGCTTCTGGCGGAGCTGGGACCCTGGACTCCCCCGGCGCTGCCGGATGAGATACCCCACGGGGACATGCCCGGCGACAAAATCGTCATCGGCGAGGACCATGTCCGCAAGGCCCAGCTGCTTTTCCCCAAGCTGCTGGAGGCCTTGAAGGGGCTGGACAGCGAAAAGGCCGTGGTCAGCGTCTTCGGCGGCTCCGGCGTGGGTAAGAGCGAGATCGCCTCCCTGCTGGGCTGGTATCTCCAAAGCATCGGCGTGGGCAGCTACGTGATCTCCGGGGACAACTATCCCCGGCGCATCCCCCTGTATAACGACGCGGAGCGGCTGAGTATCTTCCGTGTGGGCGGCCTCCGGGGCCTGCTGGCGGCGGGGCAGTACAGCCGGGAGGTGCAGAAGGAGCTGGACGCCCTCTGGCCCGAGGGGCTGGACGCGGAGCCGAAGGAAGCTTCCGAAAGGCCCTGGCTCCAAGCTTACCAGGCGGCGGGGCGGAAAGCCCTCAGCGCCTATCTGGGCACGGAGAAGGAGCAGGATTACGAGGAGCTCAACGCCATCCTCGCCGCCTTCCGCCGTGGGGATAGCCCCGTCTGGCTCAAGCGCATGGGAAGGACGGAGGAGGAGCGGTGGTATGACGCCGTGGACATGGCGGACACGCAGGTGATGATTCTGGAATGGACCCATGGGGGCAACCCTGCCCTCCGGGGCGTCGACGTCCCCATTTTCCTCAACAGCACCCCGGAGGAGACGAGGGAACACCGCCGCCTTCGGGCCCGGGACGGCAAGACCGACAGCGCCTTCACCACCATGGTCCTGGAGATCGAACAGGAGGAGCTGCGCCGCGCCGCGCCTTCCGCCCGCTTCATTCTCTCCAAATCCGGGCAGTTCCTAAGCCCGGAGGAAATCTGAAAGACAAGGAGCGACAGCCATGACGGCGAAGAAATGGAACCTGGGCCCTATGCTCAACGCCTATCCCGACAGCGTGGGGGGCCGGCTGGGGGACGCGGTGGCCCTGCTGCAGCGTCCGGAGCTGCGGGGCGCTTTTCGCTCCTTCTACATCCTGCCCAGCGTCTTCAACACCGACCTTGACCGGGGCTTCTCCATCATCGACTACGAGCTGAGCGAGACCCTGGCTTCCCCGGCAGACATTGATAGCCTCCGGGCCATGGGCATCGACCTGAAGGCGGACCTGATCCTGAACCACATCTCCGTCCTCTCCCCCCAGTTCCAGGACCTGCTGAAGAAGGGGGAAAGCTCGGAATACCGGGATTTCTTCATCGACTGGAACCGCTTCTGGGCCGGGCATGGGCAGATGACGCCCCAGGGCTGGATCCAGCCCGACGAGGAGCTGATCCGGGGCATGTTCTTCCGCAAGACGGGGCTGCCCCTGCTGATGGTGCGCTTCCCCGACGGGCAGGACGTGCCCTATTGGAACACCTTTTATCAGGAGGTGCGCTATGCCTCTCCGGAGCCGCTGGAGCTAGTGCGCTCCCTGGGGATGCAGTACGGAACCGCCTGCGCCCTGGCGGAAAGGCTGGGGCCCCAACTGGCGGAGGGCCGCAGTCCTGCGGCGCTGGACTTCGGCCTCTGGGAGGAAAAGCGGGCAGCCGTGACGGAATACCTGGAAGACCACCGCGGCTATCTGGGCCAGATGGACCTGAATGTGAAAAGCCCCAAGGTGCTGGAATACTACCGGGAGACCTTGCAAAAGCTGGCAGACTACGGGGTGAGCGTGGTGCGGCTGGACGCCTTTGCCTACGCCTCCAAGGAGCCGGGGAGGCATAATTTCCTCAACGAGCCGGAGACCTGGGACCTGCTGGCCCAGGTGGAAGCCATGGCCGCGCCCCTGGGCCTCACCCTCCTGCCGGAAATCCACGCAAGTTACAGCGAGGGCACCTATGCCCGCCTGGCGGAGAAGGGCTATCCGGTCTATGATTTCTTTCTCCCCGGCCTGGTGATCGACGCCTTTGAGCGCCGCAGCGGCGAGATGCTGCGCAGGTGGGGCGAAGAGATCGTCTCCAAGGGCATTTCCACAGTGAACATGCTGGGCTGCCACGACGGCATTCCCCTGCTGGACCTGAAGGGCCTGCTGGCGGAGGCGGACATCCAGCGGCTCATCGACACGGTGGTGGCCCGGGGCGGCTTCGTGAAGGACCTCCACGGGGCGAAAAACGTCTATTATCAGGTGAACGCCACCTATTTCAGCGCCCTGGGGGAGGATGAAGGGCGGCTGAAACTAGCCAGGGCCATCCAGCTCTTCATGCCGGGGAAGCCCCAGATCTGGTATCTGGACCTCTTCGCGGGAAAGAACGACCATGAAGCCATGCGCCGGGCAGGGGTGGGCGGCCATAAGGAGATAAACCGCACCAACCTCACCGCGGACATGGTGGAGGCGGGGCTCCGGCGGGACGTGGTGAAGGACCAGCTCACGCTGCTGAAGCTGCGCAATACCTGCCCCGTCTTCGCGGAGGACGCGGGCATCACCTTCGACACGGCGGGAAGCCGTCTCGCCGTCCGCTGGGAAAATGCCGCAGGCCGGGCTCAGCTGACGGCGGACCTGGCGGACGCTTCCTTCACCGTCACCGCGGAAGGCGCCTCCGGGCGGAAGACCTTCCGCATGGAGCGGGGAGGCTGAGAGGGCATGGACCGAAACGAAGTCATCCGCTATATCGCGGAGACCTACGGGGCAGCGCCGGAATACCTGTGGAGCGACAGCCCCGACGCCTGCATCTTCCGCCACAGTAGTAACCGGAAGTGGTTCGCCATCATCATGAGCGTGGCGCGGGGTAAGCTGGACCTGCCCGGCGAGGGCAGCGCAGACCTGATGAACATGAAGTGCGGGCCGCTGCTGGGCGGCTCCTTCGCAGGGAAGAAGGGCATCCTCCCCGCCTGGCACATGAACAAGACCCACTGGATCGGCGTCCTGCTGGACGGGACGGCGGCAGAGGAGGACATTAAGGAACTGCTGGACCTGAGCTTCAGCCTGACCGCGAAAAAGGAACGAATGATAAAAACGAAATGAATATATGAACGGAGGTAACATGATGAGCGGCAAGTATGAATCCATGAGGAAAGAGATCCCCATCCACGGCAGGGAAGGCATCGTGAAGCTGGGGGCGCTGCTGGAGCAGGACTTCTTCGACTGGGACAGCTTCAGCGTGCGCTACTGCCTGGTGGACGGCACCGGCATGATCCCGGAGGAGACCCCCAAGCAGCACACCCACGACTATGACCAGGTGCTGTGGTTCCTCAGCTCCGACCCCAATGATATGCTGCACCTGGGGGCGGAGGTGGAGATCGACCTGGGCGAGGAGGGCATCCGCCACCGCTTCGCCACCCCCCACACCGTCACAATCCCCAAGGGTACGCCCCACTTCTCCCCCATCGTGAAGGGCGTCAAGCGGCCCTTCTTCTTCCTCTCCGTCAACTGCACCGGCAAGCTGACGGCCAGCGTGGCCGACGAGGCGGTGCAGCCGGGCTCTGGGGACTGGGCCCGCTTCTTCGGCAAATACTCCATGAACGTCCACGCCCTGAACTACGGGGCCACCGACCCCTACCACTACGGCGCCGAGCACGCCCAGGACCTGGGCGGCTACTCCACCTTCTTCAGCGGGGCTAATTCCCAGATCAATCTCACCATGGCCTGGAGCACCGTCTGCAATCCCGGCTTTCTGGGCCCCTGGGGTCCGGATGGGAGGCACATGCCCCACGCCCACAAGGACTATGAGGAGGCTCTCATCTTCCTAAGCATGGATCTGGACAACCTGACGGAGCTCCACGGCGAAGTGGACTTCTGCTGCGGCGGACCGGAGGAGGAAACGGAACATTACAAGCTCACCAAGGCCACCGTCATGGCCATGCAGAAGGACGCCTGGCACCTCCCCCTCCACTTCGACAAGGTGGACAAGCCCATCGTGTTCATCACCCTGGGGAATCATTGAGACGCCAGATAGTCTGCGGAGGCAGCCGGGAGGCTGCCTCCGCTATTTTAGCCCTTGACATGCATCGACTATCAAGGTATATTATACCTAGATCATCAATGCATAGGAGGCCGTGGCATGAAATTCGACAAAGCCCTCATCAGCGGCGCCAACGCCCTGCTGATCCTCAGTCTGCTGGCCGACGGGGACAAATACGGCTACGAGATGGTGCAGGAGCTGAAACGGCGCAGCAAAAACGCTTTTGAGATGAAGGAGGGGACCCTCTATCCCCTGCTTCACGCCCTGGAAAAAGCCGGGGAGGTGCAGTCCTACGACAAAACCGCCCCCAGCGGGCGGGAGCGGCGCTATTACCGGCTGACGGAGAAGGGCGCGGGAAGGCTGGAGGAAAAGGTCAGAGAGTGGCGCCTCTTCTCCGACAGCGTGAATACGGTCCTGAGCTTCTCCCCTTCCGCAGGATAAGGCCATGGGCATCCTGCGATTTGAAAGCTGGTGCCATAACGCCGTCTCCGACGTCCGGGACAGGGCGGACCGGGAGCGGGTGTATGGGGAGCTTTATGCCCACATGGAGGACCAGTACGACGAGCTGATCGCCGGAGGCATGGCGGAGGCGGAGGCGGAAAAGGCCGTCGTCGCCGCCATGGGGAGCTATGTGGATACCGCCGCGCAGCTGGAAAAGCTCTATCCCCCGATCTGGGGCCGCCTGCTGCTGGCGGCGCGGTTGGTGCTGCTGCTGGCTTTCCTCATGGCGGTCACTACCGTGCCCAATTATCTCCGGAACCTGCATGACCAGCTTCTGCCCCCGCCGACGGACAAAGTATACTACGGCGAGGAAGATCGCCCTTCTCCGGATGGCTATGGCCTGGATCAGCGGACATATTATGCGGAGCCCATGAGCAGGGACAGCTCCGACGGGTACCGCTTCACCCTGACCAGAGTGGCGGAGCGCCGGGGCCTTTGGTGGAACGAGGAAGGGGATCTCCATGATTTCTACAGTCTTTATTTTCGGGTAGAGGTCTATCACCCCAGCTTATGGGATGAGCGCAGCGAGATCCTCCGGGAGTTCTATGCCGTGGATTCCCTGGGGAACCGCTATGAGGCGGATAAACTCTCCGATCTCGGTACGGACGAGCGGGTATTGGGCGGAAATCCGCACCGGAGCGGGCTCTTCACCTATTCCTGGGACATGTGGCTTGCCGGCTATGTCCCAGGCGCGGAGTGGATCGAAGTACGCTACGACGCTTCCGGGAGGTCAGTGCGTCTTCGGGCCGATCTGAAAGGGGGCGGCGCGGAATGAGAAAAGTCCTTCGGCTGCTTCATCGCATCCCGAAGCCCCTGCGCATCTTCTTGGACCTTCTGCTGGCAGCCCTTCTGTTCTTCACCTGGTTCGTTGCCAGGGGCGGCCCGCACTACGGAGAGGAGGAGCGCTTCCGCCGGGCGGAGAAGGCGAACCTGGTGGGGCCTTCGGAGATATTGGACAAGCTGTATGTGCAGGGGGACTGGATCCCCACCGGCTACACCCGGCTGCTCATCGGGGACGCAGGGGATGAAGTCCTGTTCTTTGCCACGAACGACGGGCGCGCTTCCCGCTACGGTGTCCTGACCCGCCGGGAAAAGACGGAGGGGATCCTCTTGACGACGCTGCCCCAGATGTATACGATCCTGTCGACCCTGTCGTCCCTGCCGTCCTCCTGGTACGGCGAAGA
>JAEEGK010004604.1_pt1 | contig 33715 bp, 35 predicted proteins | sample 8958771 | NCBI WGS metagenome assembly JAEEGK01 (sample SAMN16246547, study PRJNA631951) | gut metagenome | biome: gut microbiome; feature: rumen; material: SC-attached | host: Bos | place: Iran: Karaj | collected 2018-10 | reverse complement strand
CCTTAAGGCCGCAATTGATGAAGCAGGCGGTATCCTCTGTCTTACAGCTGACCACGGAAACAGTGACGATATGTACGAACACGCAAAAGACGGCAGCGTAAAGATGGACAAAGCAAGCGGCGAGCCAAAAGCAAAGACAAGCCACAGCTTGAACCCTGTTCCGGGAATTATTTACGACCCTGAATACAAGGGCGAATATGACAACACTAAGCTCAACGACGGTCTTGGAATCTCAAGCTGGCCTGCAACACTTATGAATCTTATGGGTTACATACCACCGAAAGATTACGATAAATCAATTGTCAATATGAAATAATGATTAAGCCGGGTTGCAGCTTTTGTGCCCGGCTTTTTTTGTGAGGTTGAAAAGTGCAAAACCACGAACTGCTGCTTTCATATCTAAAGACTCAACTGTCGCTGAACGAAGAAACGGCTCAAGAAATCGCGTCGCTTTTTTCGTTTGTTCAATTCGCGCCTAACACAGAAATTATCCGCATGGGCGCAAAGACAGATTCAATGTATCTGATTTTGAAAGGGCTCGTCCGCGCTTTTTATATAGACGAAAACGGCAGCGAAATCACCAAATGCTTTGCAAAAGAAAACGAGTGGTGCGGCTTTTACAGCTATCTTTCAGATGAACCGTCGCCGTTCTTTGTTGAAACGCTCGAAGAAACAGAAACTGCCGTAATAAAAACCGCAAGCATAAGAACAATGTGCCAGAAAATGCCTGCTTTGTCACAGAATGTTTCAGCCTTGATAAATCAAGCTTATTTGCAGACAGACAAAAAAGCGTATAGCTTTGCAAGCAAAGAAGCAAAAGAACGCTACATCGACTTTGCGCGCGAAAACCCCGAAGTCATGCGCCGTGCAAAGCAGGAACACATCGCATCTTATTTAGGCATTACGCCAAGCTCATTAAGCCGCCTTAAACGCGAGATAAAAGACTGATTTCTTGTCATATGACAATTACAGCCCCCAAAAAAGCTGATAAGCTTCTAAGCATAGGAGAAATCATATGAAAGAACTTTTATTAGCACTTGCACTTATAATTACAAGCCCGTCTTTTGAAGACGGCGGAATGTTGCCGGTTCAGTTTACAGGTTACGGCGAAGACGTGTCGCCGGAGCTGATTCTCGAAAATCTTTCTGAAGACGCAAAAACAATTGCAGTTTCATTCTGCGATGAAGATATGCCTTTCACAGACGAATACTGCCACTGGGTTTGCTGGAACATTCCTGCAACAAGCCGCATACCACAAGGCATCCCGTCTGGTGCAACAATCGAAAAACCGTTTCACGCAGTTCAGGGTATCGGCTACGGGCGGCACAAATACCGCGGACCAAAACCGCCGTTTCATTCAAAGCATAACTACCATTTTACGGTTTATGTGCTTGATGCAGAGCTGAACCTGCCGTCTTCCGCAACGCTGAAAGACGTTAAGCAGGCTATGGAAGGACATATTATCCAAGAAGCCACAACACGCTGCTGGTATCAGAAAGACTAAGAAAATTGGATTGCTTCGTCGCTGCGTTCCTCGCAATGACGACACTTCATAAAATAAAAAGGCCGGATTGCAGCTTTTGTGCCCGGCTTTTTTTATGGCAGAAAAGTGCTGCTGCCGGTCTGCCGCCTGTCTGCTGCTGGCAGGGCAGATGCTCCGGCAATGTTTTACGTTCATTGAATTGCCTTGTAGTATTCTTCAAGCTGTTGGCGGCAGTCTATAAAAATCTTGCCGATAACCGGGTCAAAGTGCTTGCCGAGATTTTTCCTTATGATTTCAAACGCTTCGTCAAAAGACTTTGCCTCTTTATAGCAGCGTTTGCTTACGAGCGCGTCAAAAACATCGGCAAGCGCCATGATTCTGGCTTCAAGCGGAATAGCTATACCTTGCAGATGTTCCGGATATCCTTCACCGTTCCATTTTTCATGATGATAATGTGCAATGTTTATGGCAATGCATTTAAAGCTCTGGTCAGTAGTTTCGTTTAAAATCTTTCTGACAATCTTTGCCCCTTCAGCCGCATGGCTCTTCATAATCTCGTATTCTTCGGCTGTATACTTGCCGGGCTTTCTCAAAATTGAATCATCGATGGTGATTTTGCCCAAGTCATGCATAGGCGCGGCCTTTATGAGGAGCTTGCAGAAGCTTAATGTAATTTGCGGAATCTCCTTGTGCTTCAAAAGCTCGCCTGCAAAAATTTTGACGCAGTCGCTCGTGCGCAGAATATGACCGCCCGTGCTGTTGTCACGGCCTTCAATCATAATCGCCATGCCCTTGATGATTGAATCCTGCATGTCGGTAACTTGCTGCGTCTTTTCTTCTATTAAATGAGAAAGTTCCTTGTTGAATGAATTAATTCCATTGATGTAGTTCTGCTGCTCCGTGTCGTCGCGGAGCTCAAGCAGATAACCGATGCGGCGGTTAAAGTTTGAAGTGATGTGATGAATCGTGCCGATTGCAGCTTTTTCAGCTGTAATAATTCTGAAGTCTTTTTCGCAGTGCTCGTCCCAGTTCCAGCTTGAATCATTTAAATGCAGCTTTTGCATCAGGTCTGTGCATTTTGCCGGAATCGTGGAATCAATCGGGATTGAATCCAAGTCAGGAAAAATCTGAATTGCAAATTCATCGCAGCCCAAAAGGTGCTTTTTGTTGTCAAACGCAATATATCCGTAACCGCCGCGCTTTTTATATACACTCACCAGATTAAGCGCAAGGTCGTAGCTGTGCATTCTTGATGAAATGTAAATAAAGAAAGTTTCCATAAAAACATAAATGAACGGCATCAAATTTATGGTGTAGCCGAGCGAAAGCGGAATTATGTAGATTAGCGTGCCTAAAATCAATGCACAAAGCAGAAATTTCAGCGTTTTTTTGGAAACATGCTTTTTGGTCTTGATTGAATGTATGACGGCAATCATTGCAGACAAATTTATTATTGCAAGATAAGCAATATAGAAAAACATTACAATTCCGAGCCTATATTTTATGACTGTAATGCCGTTTTCCTGCACGATGTACGGATGCTTAAAAAACAGGTTTGAATTTTGTGTTGTGGCTATTACTATGCTTATGGCGATTGCGTAAGTCAGCAGAAAAAGTCTGAACGGCGTGTAAAACTGTTTTTGGCACATGTCAACCGTAACGGTTAGCATAAACAGAACCGTAAAAATGCTTCCTATATATGAAACAAGATTTCCGCACATTGCCCCTTCAAGCGAAGAAGCAAAAATTGACATTGCATAACCGAAATTTGCAACTATTGAAGTGAGGTACAATATCAGATAATTTTTATTTATCTTGTCTAATGTGTTTTCGTAAAAAATTATAAGCTCTATGAATGAGATGAAAAACAAGGTCAAATATACGATTTTCAATGCCATAGCATTAGTATAAACCTTTTTTAAAAATCTTTCAGTTTATTTTTCTTTTTTATTGCACTATACTTTAGCAGAGAATTATCTTGGAGTAATTAAATGAAAAAATGTTTTGTAATAAGTTTTTTGTGTGTGTTTCTTGCAACGCAGTTTTTGTATGCAGAAGATTTTTCTGAAGCGGAGCAGAAAAAAATACGCGAATATCCGCAGTCTGTTGTCAATCGTATTGAAAAACATGATGTGAGAGATCTTATTCAAGATGAATATTTCTTACAAACTTTATCAGCCGAATTGAAGAACAAAACCCGTAAATCTGAAGATAAAGTCTATTTTTTCTACCTTATGTTGCAAAAGATAGGTTGGGCGTTTTGTGGAGGAATTCCGATTCCTTCTCCATTCGATTATGCTGGTTTTTCTATCCTGCATATTAACACACTGTATAGTTACCGTGAAGAACTTTCTTCGCTTGGGATTGATAGCAAGCAATTTTTTAATCTTGCTTTCAAGAATACTGATACAAAACCTATTCTTGCATCGTATGCATTTTTGCTAGGCTCGTTGCTAGAATCTGATGCATCTGTTATTTACAACATCTGTGAAAATGCTTATAAAAATGATTTTTTTGCCAAGCCGACGCTTTTCAGGGCAATGCTGATTCACAATATGATGCTTGTTTCGCCTGTAATGGTAATTACTACAGCAAAACAGAATTATGACGAATACAGTGATTTTGTCCTTTTTATACAAAAGATTTTTAATCAATATGAGCTTAAAGAAGAAGAAAAGGAAGATTTGATTTTATCAATTATTGTTGATGACAATTACGGCACTTTTATAACAAATAAAATTCTTGATGAAAAAAAAAGTGAAAATGATTTGTTTGTTCTGACTAGTGCAACATTGGTTGCAGTGCGCTTGAAATCAAAAGAGCTATTCCAAACATTTATTGAGTTATGGGAAACTCATGAAACAGAAGACTGGAAAAAGAAAATAATTACACAAATCAAAGCAAACGATTATAATGTTGAGTATTATTACGGAATAAATTTTCCTGACGGATATAGTTTTTCCAAATCGTGGGACGATGTGTCTTTGACCGCTTATGATAATGGATGGCTTTTTGAGTATAATGGTTATTCAGAATTTATTCCTAGAAATAAACCTTAAAGGGAAAAGATAAAAATGTTCATATTCTTTGGAACGCGGCGCACGACGGCGCATCTTGGGAAATACAAGATTTCGGGCACTTGCCCGCGGTGCAAAAACACAATTAATCTGCAAATCGTAAAAGAAACAGACTGGTTTACGCTCTATTTCATTCCGGTGTTTCCGATTCATGTTGCGCGCTACAAAATGTGCCCGATATGCTCTATTTCAGCTGAAATTTCAAAAGAAGAAGCAGAGCGGCTGCTTAATGATTAAACGTGTTCAGAACCCCGGTTAGTTTTTGAACACGTTCAGTCAGTGACTGGAAAGCTGTTCCTTATTTTAGATTGTAAAAATACAAACTAAATTTTAATTTTTTTGTAATTCTTGTGTTATAATTTCCATATAAACAAATAAGATTGGGGAGCTTTTATGTTCTATAAGAATTTCAAAACTGTAACTTATTGTGTTGCCGGCTGGGTAAACCGTGTAACTGAGGAACAGCTTAGAAAAGATGCGGATTTTTTTCAAAAATATGTAAAGCTTGACAAAATTTATCTTGAAACATACCGGGATGAATTTGCTGCGCGCGAAAAAATCGAAATGATAAAGCGCGTTATGAAAGAATACGGCATTGAAGTTTCAGGCGGAATTACAACCGTAACGCCTGATTTGAACGGTACAGACAAAAAGCGCCAGCGGCTTTTCAACACATTCTGTTACTGCAACGAACCGATGCGTGCGCGGCTCAAAGAAGTAAGTGAATATACTGCTTCGATGTTTGACGAGTTCATCATCGACGACTTTTTCTTTACGCAGTGTATGTGCGAAGACTGTATCCGCGAAAAAGGCAGCCGCTCATGGAAAGATTTCCGCCTTGCCAAAATGCTTGAGGTTTCTGAAAATCTGATTATTAAGCCGGCAAAGGCTGTCAATCCGAACATCAAAATCATCATAAAATACCCGAACTGGCGCGAAAGCTTTCAGGAAACCGGCTACAATCCGGCTCAGCAGCGCGAGATTTTTGATTCTATCTACACCGGAACAGAAACCCGGCATGGCGCGCAGCAAGACCAGCATCTTCCGCGCTATTTAAGCTATTCGCTTATGCGCTATTTTGAAAGCGTTGCGCCCGGCCGTAACGGCGGCGGCTGGTTTGACCCGTTTGACTGCGACAGAATTGACACTTATCTTGAGCAGGCTTACCTTACAGCTTTTTCAAAACCGAAAGAAATTATGATGTTCTGCTGGCCGGCACTGGCTGGCGACAAGCGCGCTACGCCGCTCGGCTTTATGTACGACAGGCTTGACAGAGTGCTCAGTCGCCTTGGAGAGCCGCGCGGGCTTAAGGTTTATATTCCGTTCAATTCGCAGGGCGACGACCACATCGAAGATTATCTCGGTATGACCGGTGTGCCGGTTGAGCCGGTCTGCGACTTTCCTGAATTCGATGCTGATGCTGCTGTCAGCCGCAAAGTTATGGTTACGGCAGCCTCTCTTGAAGATTCCAAAATTGTGGAAAAATTCTGCCGTTTTGTTGAGGCGGGCGGACACGCAATTGCAACTTCAGGCTTTATGATTGGTGCATTGCAGAAATTCCCGGAAATTGCAGAACTTACAAGTGTGCGCTACACAAACCGCCGCCTCACAGCGGATGAGTTCCAGACTCCGGGCGAGATTCCGCATTTTAAGAATTATGTAAAATCTAAAGAGCCGGTTGAGTTTCCGCTGCTTGAACACAGAAACAATGCTACCTGGTCAATTATGAACGCAGGGCATGGCGAATATCATGAAAGCATTCTCTGCTACGACACTTACGGCAAAGGCCGCTTTACTGTGCTGAATCTGCCTGAAATGCCGTCAAAGCTCTACAGTCTGCCGCCTCAGGTTCTTACCGCAATCCGAAAAGAACTTGATGTTTCCGGCATATGGATAGACGGCGGCAGCGGAATATCGCTTTTTACATATGACAACAAAACTTTCGGGCTTTACTGCTATGCCTGGGACGGCTGTACACCTCAGGACTTTCAGCTGCACATCAAGGGCAGGGCAAAAGAGATTGTACGCATTCCTGACAGCGACACGCCGAATATGTGGAAGCCGCAGTCGTTTAAGCCGCTGTATGTAAAAGACGCTCCTTCGTTCGGCGGTAAAAGTGAAGCTTCGGCTCAGAGTGAAACCATTTTTTACGCTCATGTAACTCCGGGAGAGTTTGATTTCTTCGAGATTGTGGAATAAAATAATAGACGTGTTCGGAAACATCAGTTTTCCGAACACGAACTTTAGTAAACGCAATTTTGTAAGGCTTTAGCCTGAAAAATTGCAGTCCTGTTCGAAAACTAACCGAGTTTCCGAACAGGACTCAACAGGAGGTCATATAAATGGCAGGAAAAGGAAAAGATTATTTTGGATTACCATGGCTTATAAGCCTGATTCTCGCAATCATTCCGGTAACATCATGGTTGTTGGGTGTAGCAACAAGATTTAATGAAGGTAAATACCTTGCAGGTCTGCTCCGCCTTGTTCTCGGCTGGAACATCATCTGGATTCTTGACATCATCTTGATGCTGTTAAAGGGAAAAATCCTTCGCATTCTTAATGTTTAATTTATAAAAAGTTAATAGAACAAGCGTGTCTGCCGCGGGCTAAAATCGCGGCGGCTGCCTTGTTGCACCTTCCAAATTACAACTCAAATTACAACTTTTTGCATATTGTTTTTCTCTTAGATTAGGGGAATAATTAGGATAACCAAAGGCAGCCGGTGCCGTTAAAACAATTCAGGAGGCTGATTTTATGATTATCGAATTATTCTTATCTCTAATAGTTCTTTGTTTTACTGCTACAATATGCAGTCTTTTTAGTGGTGGATTCGTCTGGGAATTTATAGAGCCCGTGTTGCTGCCTGGCGTTGTTGCAATTCTTGCTTTGATGCTTTTTCTCAGCGGATATGGAAAATCATTCCTCAAGATTTTCTCTTCATCAAAGAAAATCAAAGAAACAGATTTGTCTGGTTTGAAAAAAACTGAAACAGCTTTGAGTTATGTTTTTAAATGTCTGGGATTAATCTGCCTTTTCTTTATGATTATTGCTGGAATTTACTTTTATCTGAATTTTTTTGATACACAAACCTTAGGTCCGAATCTAGCAACGATTTTCTGCTCACTCTACTATTTTGCATTCTTTGGAATGATTTTCCTTACATTGAAGGGAAAGCTTAGAATTCAGATAATCAATTTTATGTCTGATGAAGTAGGGACGGAAACAATAATTCCTATTTCAAAGAATCAAAAAATTCTTAGTGTTATAAAATGCATAATTTCAATCGCATTAATTATTGGACTTTATTATCTGATAGTTTGTACAAGTACTGCAAATAATAAAGATATAAATCCATTGAGCTTTGATTATTTAATTGATCTACCGGGATTAATGTATATTTTTATTCCGCCATTTCTTTTGCTTGCAATTTCAGGAAATTTCAAGCACTTTTTCAGAGCTCTGAAGTTTGTCGCAAAAAATTCAAGGCTTTCAGTTTCGCAAAAAGCAATTTCATTAAATTCAATTCAGACTTTGCAGATGATTCTTCTTCTGGACGGAATAATGTGTACTCTTGGCGGTTATATGGCGATTATGGTTAATCTTGAAGATAAATCTGCGCTTGGAATTAATTTCATGCTTGCAAGCCTTCCTCTGATTTATGCATTATTTATCAATCTGATTCTTCTTCCACTTGAAAGTAAGATTTCATTACTTTGTGATTCGGAATAACAGATGATAAAAGATTTGATTCTTGTGATTGCAGGAATTATGATTTTCATGATTCCTGCAATTCTGCAAAAACAAAAAGATTTCTCAAAAGCGGCAGTCTTAAGCGGAAGCTTTGTCACAATTGTTAAACTTGTGATTCTGATTTCTGAAATTGAGCGTAATCTTTCAGCAAATAACGGCGCTTATTCTGGTTATACAAATTCTGCTTTTCTGCTTATGGTTTTTGTGAACTTCCGGCCGATGTTGCTTGGTATTCTGATTAAATTGCTTCTGCTGCCGTTTGAGAAAAACCAGACAGCGGGTGACGATTCTGGCGCGGCTCCGTCTGCTGAAAATCCAGAAGCCGGATCCGCTGAACATTTTGCTGTGCTTTCTCCGCGCGAGAAAGAGGTGGCGCGTCTTGCAGCCCGCGGTTATTCCAATGCTCAGATTGCAGAAGAATTGTACATCAGCGTAGAGACCGTAAAACGCCACATGGCGACAATCTTTGAAAAGCTTAACATCAAATCCAGAAAAGATTTAGGGCAGCTCTAAGTGTTTGGGCTTAACTGCTGCTTCTGCCTGTCAGATAAAGCGAGGCAAGAATCAGCACTATGCCCAGAATAATGTGCAGCGACAATGTTTCAGCGAACACAAGCACACCGACCATTGTACCGACAATAGGCTCAACTGTTACAAGAATTGCCGCGCTGCCTGTTTTTAAGCCTTTTAAGCCGAAAGTGTAGCAGAAGTAGGGCAGAATTGTGCAGATTACGGCAATGCCGCATAAAAGCAGCGCACTTTGTGAATTGCGGAGCATTTCAATTTTAGAAAGATTGCAGAAAGGCATAATTGCAAGCGTTGAAAAAACAAATGTGTAGAAAATAACCGTAAGCGTGTCATATTTTTTCAGCGCATAATTACTGAAAATAGAATAAAGCGCGTAGCAGAAGCCGGCAGAAAGCCCTATTAAAAAGCTTTTAAGTGGCAGCCTGAAACTTCCGCTCTGGCTGAAGATGCCTGAAACAAGCACACAGCCTGTGACTGTAAGGCAGATTGCGGCAATTTTCAGCGCGTTAATTTTTTCTTTGAAGAGAAGTGCCGAAAACAGAAGCACAAACACCGGTGACGTATACAGCAGAATAACGGCTATTGACGGGCCGCATTCAATGATTGTCCTAAAATAGCAAAGCGAGAACAATGTGAGGCTGATGATGCCGGTGCCGATGAAAATCCATAAGTCTTTTAGTTTTATCTTAAGAAGTTTCGGATTGGTAGCAAGTATAAAGATTGCCAGAATAAAGCTTGAAATCAAGACGCGGAAAAAAAGAATCGTTTGCGGAGTAAAACCCGCTGCCGAGAGCGGCTTAATAAATAAGCTTATTAGTCCCCAGAGGAAACCTGCGGCAATTGTTGACAGAACAAACTTCATAATACTAAGAATGATGAAGTTTTGATTCTGTGTCAATCGACGGGTTCGAAAACTGAAGTATTCGAACACGTCTAATTGCAGGGGTTTTCCTAAAGCTATGTGACAAATTCGCAAAAAAACATATAATAGAACTATGGCAGAATTTATCTCTTCTTTTATAACTGGTTTTCAGTCTGTGGTAAAAAATGACCTCAGCCTGCGTTTCCCGAATCTTAAAATCATAAACCTTTTTGACGGGCTTGTTCATTACCGTTTTGACGGCGATTCGCGGGAACTTGAAAAAATCATCTATTTTAATAATACATTTTTTGTGCTTAAGACTATGAAAGGAAAGAACCTTAGTTTTCCGCAGCTTGTAAATTCTGTCTGTACGTCTAAGAATTATTTTCTTGTGAACAAGGGAAGCTTCCGCGTGCGCTTTCAGAACGAAAACCAGTTTGCAAAGGTTGATAAAAACCATACACGCCGGGCAGAAGAGTACATTCTGAAAAATTCCAGGCTTAAGCTCGACAGGCTTTCTCCCACAAACGAGGTTTGGTTTTCTATCCGGCGGGAGGGTTTTGCGTTTTGCGGCGAACTCATTTCAAAACGGGAATTTACGGAAAAGAATCTGAACAAAGGCGAGCTGCGCCCGGAAATTGCGTATTTAATCTGCTGCTTTGCCGGTATTCAGCCTGACGACACTATACTTGAGCCTTTCTGCGGTTACGGTGCTATTCCGGTTCAGCTTGCAAAAAAGTTCAGGTTTCAAAAGCTTTTTGTCAGCGACATTGACGGAGAAAAGGTGCAGCTTACCGGCGCACGCAAACAGCTTTCTGCCCCGGACATAGACTGCCGTGTTGCGGACGCCCTGGTTCTGCCTCACATAAAAGACGGTTCAATTTCGCTTGTAATTACAGATCCGCCGTGGGGCTATTATGAAGAAATGCCCGACATCGAAGGTTTTTATCGGAAGATGTTCGCTTCTTTAAAGCGTGTGCTTGCAGACGGTGGCAGGGCTGTAATTCTTTCAGCCCGAAAAGAAGAGCTTGAACGTTCTGCCGCTGCGTGCAATTTTGAAATAAAAGACAGCCTTCATACGCTTGTAAACGGCAAGAAGGCTGGCGTTTATCTTATTTGTGCGGCTTAATGCGGCAGAACTTGCCGGTCAGCCGTTCACTTTAAGCGGGCTTTGACAATTCCTGCTGCTTTTTTGACGAGCGGCCAGATTACAGAGTCTTTTGTTGCCAAAAGAAGCACAACACCGGCGGCGGCAAAGATTATGCCTGAAACCGCCACAGGAATTCCATAAGAAACCCAGCGGCTGTGCCCTTCAAAAGCTTTAAGAAGCGGCGCGTGTACAAAATAGACCGGCACGGCGGCAGCAGCAGAGAACAATGCGATTTTCAGTGTATACAAGACTGAAGCAGACAAAATATGCTTTGCGTCTACGCTCTGCTTGCGGAAAAGCAGCGCAAACAAGATGAGCGTGTTCACGGCGCTTGCAATCGAAAGCGCAAGCGCAATGCCTTCGCCGCCCATCGGAATTGAAAGCACATAAGCAAGCGCAATGTTCACCACAACGTTGATTATGCCAGCAACGGTGGGGCTTACGGCATCTTCCTGCGCATAAAACGAAGGCGAAAGAATGCGGTTGAGCGCAATGAACACAAGCCCGATTATGTGAAAGTGAAAAACTGCGGTTGTCGTGTCAATCGATTTTTCGTTGAAACGGCCCGTGGCGAAAAGCACCGCAACAAGGCTCCGCTTCATGATGATGCAGTACGCCGTAACAGGAATCGAAATCAAAATCATGATTTTGAGCGCGTTTGTGAGCATCTTGTTGAAGTCAGCCCATTCCTTTTGCTTCGCAAAGCCTGTCAAATCAGGCAAAATCACCGTGCCGATTGTTACCGCAAAAATGCCGAGGATAAGTTCCTGCAGGCGTAGCGAATACTGAAGACTTGAAACAAGCCCTTCGTTGACCTTGTTCGCAATGGCTGTAGAAAAAATGTCGTTGAGCTGATAAGCCGCCATTCCGACAATCGTCGGCGCGATAAGCTTGAGCACGCGCCTTGTGCCCGGGTTTGTAAAAGCCTTTTTGAGCGAAGTAAGCGAAACAGTCCAGTTTGTCTTTAAGACGAAGGGCAGCTGAAACAAAGCCTGAACTGTGCCGCCTGTAACAACGCCGATTGCCATGGCGCGCGCCGGGTTCGCCGTGTGCGGCGCAAAAATGTAAGTAAATGCGATTACAATTCCGTTGAACAGAATCGGTGTAAAGCCTGAAGGTGAAAAAATCTTTTCGCCGTTCAAGATGCCTTGAAAGAATGCGGCAATTGAAATTACGGCAAGATACGGAAACATCATCCGCGTAAGAATTACAGCCTCGCCGAATGAATCGATGTCATATTTCTTGAAGCCGTAGAAAATGCGCAGGATGAGCGGCGTAAGGAACATGCACAAAACTACAAAAGTGGTGACAAGAAAGCAGAGCAGCGTAAAAGTTGAAGAGATGAACTCCTGCGTCGTTTTTTTGTCTTCGTCCGTGCTGTTGGTCTTTAGGTAGCTCTTGAAAGTCGGGATGAACGCCACCGAAATTGAATTTTCAGCAAAAAGCCGCCTGAAAAGGTTCGGCACAAGAAACGCTATTGAAAAAGCATCTGACTGGCTAGAAGTGCCAAGAAAATGCGCCTTCGTCATTTCGCGGATTAAGCCGAGAATTCTTGAGCCGAGCGTTAAAACTGAAAGTGAAAGGCCTTTTGCCGCTATTGAGCTTGTCTTTTTGGGATTTTCCGTATTTTTTGTTTCGCCGTTATTTTTCATGATATGCACAGCATATAACTATTAGAAAATAACGGCAACCAGTTTTATCTGCAGATTAAAAAGACTTTATTTCTGCCGGAATTATTTCTCCATTGACATAAAAGGAAATCTCGAAATCAGCTTCATTTTTTTCTTTATTTATGGTTATCAATGAAACAGAGTCTTTCCCTTTAGGTGTTTCTACAACTTCAAAAAACAGCGCTTTGTTTCCTAGAATTTTAAATGGATTACTTGCAAAAGACATGTTGTCTGGAATCATCAGAAGATAAGCATCATTTGTTGTCATATTCTTCTGATCAAAATAATGGTGGAAATAATCTTTTGGTGTTTTGCCTGAAAAATTCTTTCTTGTCAATCTTATGAATTTTTCAAAATCTTTTTCACTTGTTATTTTGTATACTTGATAACTCTTGTTATGAAAATTCTCTTTTTTTACATTATAGCTCAAGGCAGAAAGATAGGCACGGTTTTCTTCTGAAAAGTCATTTGCGTTAAAAGTAACTGAAGGCGATAATGAAATTTCAAAGGCTGCATATTCATTTTCTTCGATTATGTTATTATTGTTGTAATCCACAAAAAATGAGAAGCAGATTTTTCCGGCGAATTTGCCTGTCGGGTCTGTCAGTTTTCTGACTGGAATTATACATGAATTGCTTTTGTTTATTCTTCTGGTTTTATAAACGTAATGAAATGTAAAAGGTTCATTTATGCTAAGAGAATATCCTTTTTCCGGATCTAAATCATATTCAGCCAGAGCAGAACCTGTACAGAAAATTTCGGTTTCATCTTTATTAACCGGAAATTGATACTTATTCATAAAATCTGTATTGTAATATGCAAAAAGATAGACAGCATCATCTGGAATGATATTGTCTATGCATATATCAAACATGTAATTATCCAGAACAATATTTGCATTTTCAGAAATTTTAAGATTTTTATCTCCTTCTTTAATTGTAATCAAATTAGAAAGAGATCTTTCTGATGAAGTTTTATCTTTGGCTGAAATATTCAAAGATACCAGCATTAATAGAATAACAATAAATAGTACTAAAAACGATTTTTTCATAAGTTCTCCAATCAAAATTTATCTAAAAATTTGCAGAAGTAAATAAGTGATTTACTAACTTATGAGAAAGTTACATTATTGTAACATTCTTTGTCAAGTAACATGATGGAGAGTCTAAATCGAGATGGTGTTGTTCTGTTCAAGCATCTGGTCAACAAAGCTTACGGCGGCGGCTATTTCATCTGCATCGGGGTGGCCTTTGCAGAGACCGCCCACAAGCTTGAACGGCCCGAAAGTGTCAAAGCCTTTGCAGCTGTAAACGCCGACAACGGAAGCGTTCTTCTGTGCAAGAAAATGTTCCATGTCTTTTGCGTAATTCGGGCTGTCTTTGCCGCATGTGTACATAAGAAAGACTTTCAGCCTTTCCGGCAGATTTTTCGCTATAAAAGTATATATGGATTTATGAAAATTGCCGTAAAAAATGCCGGACGCAATGCCCACAAGGTCGTAGCCGACAAGAGAAATCATCAAGGCGTTTGTTGTATCAATCAGCGTAATTTCTGGGTGCTTTTCGGCAATTGCCTTTACAAGCTTTTCTGTGTTTTTGTGATGAACTGATGCATAAAGAATTGCTATTCTCATAAAGAAGCTCTTTGAACTGAAAATAAAGCCGGCAAATTTGCCGCTGATTCGAAATTATCGGAAAATCGGGTTATTGTAAAGATGAAAAGCGCGTATATTGTGCCATAAATTCAGTTTAAAATAGAAAATAAAGATTGTAAAAATAGCAGAGAAACTATAGAATTTAGCCATGAACAAGAAGCCTCTTGGTTTGTTCGTGAACGGCATTGAGACTGAATACGGGCTGCCGATTCTAAAAGGAATAGACAAATATTGCTCGCAGAATAATGTTGATTATTATGTTTATCTCATTCAGTCTCAGGAGCTGCCCGAACGGAGAAGCGACAATTTTACAAAAACTCAGATTGGCCTTGCATCGATTTTCAATAAAAAGACCGTTTCTGCTGTTTTGACCACAGCAACTTCATGCAATGTCTTTGCCACAAAAGAGCTGTACAATCAGTTTTTAAAGAAGCTGACTGTGCCCGTTGTGAGCATCGGTGTAAAGATTGACGGCATTTCAAGTGTTTTCATCGATAATTACTCGTTGGCAAAAGAAATGACGGAACATTTCATAAAGTGCCACAATGTAAGAAAATTCCTTCTAATAAAAGTGAATGTAGTTATTCCTGATATGGAAGAGCGTATTTCCGGGTTTTATGCTGCATTAAAAGAGGCCGGAATTCCAAAAGAGAATGTCACCGTCGTCGAAAGTGATTTCAATTACGGTTCTTTGTCTGAGCTTTTAAAAGAATATAAGACGAAAGACGACTGCTGCTTCGATTCTGTAATCTGTGTTGATGATGTTCTTGCAATTGAATCAATGGAATATTTTGAAAAAGCTGGAATCCGCATTCCAGAAGAGCTGAAATTTGCAGGCTTTGACGATTGCGCTGCCTCTTTGCAGACGCGCCCGCCTTTGTCAACCGTAAACCAGCAGCTTGGTGAACAAGGCATTGAAGCGTGCCGTACAGCTTTTGAATGCTTTGAGCAGTCTGAGCGCACCGGCAGCTATGTTCCGAAACACAGCATTGTGCAGGGGCATATAAAGTACAGACAGAGCTGCGGCTGCACCAAAAATGCAAGGCTGACGCAAAAAGAAAAAGACAGCCAGTCAATTCTTGCAACGAATTATTATCTGCTCAGGCAGAAAATTCATCTTTTGCAGAAATGCCTTCAAAATTCAAGAACAACAACCCGCTTAGATGACTTGAAGCAGATGCTCTATAACGAGCTTATTGAGCTTAGGGTTCCTTCTTGCACGATTGTGACTTTCAACAAACCGATAGAGAACAATTCTGACGCAGATTATAAACTGCCGGATGAAGCATGTGTTTTTCTGCATGTTGATTCACGGCAAAAAGAATATGTTCCGCAGTCTGAAATCGAATTTAACCCAAATGAAATGATGCTGCCTGAAAAATTCAATGGAACAAATCATTTGCATGTGTTTACTTCGCTTTCAAACGAGCGCTATCAGTTCGGCTATGTTGTCTATAACCCGAACAGCTTTGATTTTATTCTTTATGCAACTTTTACAAACATAATTACAAATGCGATTGCCTCAACTTATGAATTGTCCGCGCTTTCGTCGAAAAAAGACGCGCTTGAATCTGAATCTTACACCGATGAACTGACCGGCATATTCAACAGGCGCGGTCTTGCCGTTTATGGGCAGAATTCCATAAATCAGTCGCTTGTAATGCATGACGGCGGGCTTGTAATTTTTGCTGATATGGACGACCTGAAAGTGATAAACGACACTTTTGGGCATGAATCTGGCGACGAAGCAATCAAAGCCGAAGTAAAAATTCTAAGAGATGCTTTCAGAACTTCTGATATAATCGCACGGTTCGGCGGCGATGAATTTGTTATTGTTGCACCGAAGATGACAATGGAATATTTTAAGCAGCGCTGCGCCAGAATCGATGAGATGAGCCGCCGCTGGAACGAAAAATCTGGTAAAAAATTCACTTTATCAATCAGTCTTGGTGCAGTTGAATTCAGCAGCGGCAACTCTGACCTTACGGAGCTTATTGCCGAAGCAGACAAAGCTCAATATGAGGTAAAAAAAGAGCATCACAAACGGAGAAGGGTTGCAAATTAGCTTGCACGGAAATCAGTGCTTTTCCCAGCAAGTTTTGCGCCGCTACATTTTTAGACAAGGAGCATATTTTATGCCGCACATTACAGTTCAGATGTATCCCGGACGGGATGACGCAAAAAAGAAGAAGCTTGCCGACGAGCTTGTAAAAGCCGCAAGCGCAGCTTTGGATGTTCCAGAAAAGAGCTTCTCTGTAAGCATCTTGGATGTTCCGCAAGAAGAATGGACTGAAAAAGTTTATAAAAACGCCATAGACCCTGAAAATAAGACAATTTACAGACGGCCGGGCTATTGAGCGCGCGGCTAAGGAACGAAGATGATTCAGTGTGTAAAGACAAACGGCTTTGAAATGGAATATTTGCAGTTCGGGCGCGGTAAAAAAACGCTCGTCATTATTCCGGGGCTTAGCATAAAAAGCGTGCTGCTTTCTGCTGATGCAATTGAAAGCGCATACACCGGTTTCACCGAAGAATTCACGGTCTATCTTTTTGACAGACGGAAAGAAACCGGCGGCCGCTATAAGATAAAGCAGATGGCACGCGACACAATCGCCGCAATCAATGCGCTGGGGCTGAAAAACATCTATCTTTTCGGCACGTCGCAAGGCGGAATGATCTGCCAGTTTATAGCCGCGCTTGAGCCAGATCTTGTAAAAAAGATGATTCTCGGCTCAAGCGCGTGTAGCGTAAAATTCAGCAAAGACGCTGCGCCTGTTTTGTGGATTGATTACGCAAAAAAAGGCGACGTGCCGGCTCTTGTAAATTCATTCGTAGATTTGTGCTACTCAAAAGCAACAGCCGACGCATGCCGCGCCGCCGTGCTTGAAGCGCACAAAAACGTAACGCCAGAAGAGCTTAGAAAATTCATTGTGCTTGCAAAAGGCACAAAAAACTTTTCAAGCGTGCGCGCACTAAAAAAGATAAAATGCCCTGTTTTTGTAATCGGCTCAAAAGCTGATAAGGTGCTCGGCGGCGGCTCTTCTGAAACGCTTGCGGAAAAGCTCGACTGCAAGCTCTTTATGTATGAAGATTTCGGCCACGCGGTCTACGATGAAGCGCCTGATTATAAGCAGAAAATGCTGGAATTTTTCGCTGACGGAGCAGATGGGGCCTCGCTTTCAGCATCAGGACAGGAAAATGACTGAGCTTGAGAATAAGATTTTCGACATTGTGCGGAAAATTCCGCGCGGAAAGGTTATGACTTACGGGCAGGTTGCAACTGCTGCAGGCGATGCAAATCTTGCGCGCGTTGTCGGCAACACAATGCACAAGAACCCTGTGCCATTTTTTGAGCTTGCGTGTGAAACCGGCTTTAATTGCAAAGAGCGCGCTTCTGCTTCTGCCGTTGCTGCAGATAAAGCCGCCGCTGATGAAGCGTTTGCGCCTGTGCCGTGCCACCGTGTCGTAAATGCAGCAGGAAAGATGGGCGCAAATTTCGGGCTTGGCGGCCCTTCGGTTCAGGCCAAAATGCTTGAAAGAGAGGGTGTTGAAGTGCGCGGCGGCAAAATTGACTTGAAAAAATACGGCATAAACGGAGATTCAGCAAATGATTAACGGAATAACCCACATCTCGATGAAGTGCCGCGGCGAAGACGGGCTTAAAAAGGTGCTCGCGTTCTATGTAGATTTGCTCGGCATGAAGGTTGTGCGCAAATGGAACGAAGGGCTGATGATTGAGACCGGCAACTGCCAGATTGAGATTTTCACCAACCTTGAAGGCAATCCTGAAACAGGCATAATCCGCCACATTGCGCTAGATGTCGATGATTCGGCGTTTTATGCTGAAAAGTGCAAGGCCGCCGGTTACGAGGTTTTCCAGCCGCCAAAGCAGATTGAGCTTGGCGGTCAGAAAGCGGTTATTTCTTTTTGCTACGGTCCTCTCGGCGAGCAGGTGGAGTTCTACCAAAAGCTGTAAGCCCCATGTCACCCCGAACTTGTTTCGAGGTCTCATTTTGAGCAGATTCCGTAGCATTCGGAATGACAGCAAATTTAGTCTATGCTTTCAAGGCCGGTGCCTTCGTCAATGCCCATCATTATGTTCATGCACTGAACGGCCGCGCCGCTTGCGCCTTTTCCGAGATTGTCAAAGCGCGTAGTCACCATAATGCGCTCGTCGTTGCCATAAACGAAAATCTGCATACTGTTCGTTCCTGCAAGCGTGTTCGCCGGAATGAACTGTTCTGTCAATGTTCCTTCGCCCATAAAGCCAGCAACTTTAACGAATTTGCAGCCCTCATAATGAGCGGCGAACATTTCCCATACATCATGCGCCGTCACCTTTTTGGCGAGCAGGCGCGAATGAAGCCCGATCGTTACAGTCATGCCCTGAAAATAATCGCAGACATAAGGGTTGAAGATCGGCTCAAATTCAAGGCCGCTGATTTTCTTGATTTCCGGCAAATGCTTGTGCTGCTGCGTCAAAGCATAAAGGCGCGGCGAATCAAGCCCCTTGTCGCGGTCTTCGGCTTCATACTGTGCGATAGCTTTTTTGCCCGCGCCAGAATAGCCGCTTACCGCATGAATTGACACAGGGTAATCAGCCGGCATAATTCCCGATTTTACGAGCGGATAGCAGATTGCGACAGAGCCGCTTGCGTAGCAGCCCGGTACGGCAACTCTGTTTGAGTGCGCAATCTTCTCGCGAAAAGCTTTGTCAAGTTCCGGAAAGCCGTAAGCCCAGTCGGGGTTTATGCGGTGCGCCGTCGATGCGTCTATAATTCTAGTCTTTGGGTTTGTACAAAGCTCCGCCGATTCATTTGCGGCTGCGTCCGGCAGGCAAAGGAACGTAAAGTCAGAAGCGTTAATCATCTTGGCTTTTTCGGCCGGGTCTTTGCGCTTGTCTTCGTCAATGGAAATAATTTCAATGTCGCTGCGCTTTTCAAAGCGTTCAAAAATCTTAAGGCCAGTAGTGCCTTCTTTTCCGTCAATAAAAATTTTGTAGCTCATGTTCAGAGTATACAATTTTTGGTGGCAATAAGTAAGTGGCATTTTCAGTTTTTTATACTATAATGGAAAGCGCTTGAAGCTTCAGTTTACGGTAATACTGAAATTGCTACGATGCAAATCGCATTATTTGAAATAATAATTGAAAAGGAAGGAACTATGAAAGTCGGAATAATCGGTTTTGGCAGCATGGGCAGCATGATTGCGCGGAAGTTGCTTGAGCATAATGTGATAAAGCAGGCTGATTTGGTTTGCGCCAACAGAACATTGTCTAAAATGAACGATTTTAAGAAGCTGTACCCGGACTGTACTGTTACAGACGACAACAAGCTTGCGGCAGCGGCTGACGTGGTTTTTGTGTGCATCCGCCCTGCCGAGCTTAAGGAAGTGCTTTGCGGAATTGCGCTGGCTGTTTCAAGCAGTACTCTCGTAGTTTCGCTTAACGGCAGCGTGATGTTCAGCCAGCTTGAAGCCGTGCTTGCAGAAAAGACCAAAATCGCCAAGGTTATTCCGTCTGTCAATGCCGAAGTCGATTATTCTGTCAGCTCGGTCTGCTACAATCAGCTGGTTACGGTGCAAGACCGCGAAAATCTTGAAACGCTGCTCAAATCGTTCGGCACTGTTACAGAAGTTGCTGAAAACGAAATGGGCATGGCTTCTGAATTGACAAGCTGTATGCCGGGCTTTATCGCCGCTATTTTTTCGGTGCTTGCTGAAAAGGCGCAAGCCCACACAAGTTTGCTGCCTGCACAAATCGAAGCTATGCTTGCGCAGACGCTTGAAGGCACGGGCAAGCTGATAAACCAAAAAGGCTTGAGCTTTTCAGACGTTCTGGCGCGCGTGGCTACAAAGGGCGGCATCACCGAAGTCGGCGCAAGCGAAATCTTTGAAAGCTTCGGCAATACGGCTGCTGCGGTTTTTGACAAGACTTTAGAAAAGCGCGCGTCCGTCACCGAAAAAGCCAAGCAATCATTTTAGCGCACTTGTGTCGCTGTTCCAAGAAGCACTTCTGCCGGAATGTGAAGCCCTGTTACCAGCTTTCGTATCATCGAAATGCTCAAATCTCTTTTGTGAGAAAAAATTTCAGAAACCCTTGATTTGCTTCCCAGATACTGAACCATATCTTCATTTGAAAGATTTTCCTGTTCCATGCGGAATTTTATCGCAGAAACCGGGTCAGGTGCTTCTATAGGAAAATGCTCCTGTTCATATAGTTCAACTAAAGCAGCAAGCAGTTCAAGCTCATCTGCTTCTGGTGTTCCTGGCTCAGCATCAAAAAGTTCCTCAATTCGTTTAAGGGCTTCGTTATAGTCATTTTCTGTTTTCAAAAGCTTGTTATAAGACATTATACTTCCTCCGCATTGATTTGATCATATTCTGAATGAGTTCCGGCGAACCTGATGAACACTGTCTTTGAACCATAATTAATTCTAACAATCAGCCGACGCTTGTTCCCGCAAATATTAAACACGACACGGTTTCCTTTCAAAAAACTTGCTGAGCGGTATTTTTCTTTTATATCAGCTGGAGCATTCCATTGCGCCTTTTGCGCTTCTGCAAACCACGCTTTTAGCGGCTGCTCTGTCTCTGGGTTTTTCTGCCAGTAATCGCTCAATGTTTTTCTGGAAATTACATGCATAACTATACTTTAGTTCCCAATTTGGGAATTGTCAAGAAACACTTTTTTAACCAAGCTCAAGCTTAGCGCACAATTTCGCCGCGGGGGCCGCTTCGGATTATCTTTAGATGGCTGTTCGTGATTTTTTGCAGGAACGTGTCATCATGGCTTATCACAATCATCGGGCAGCTGATCTCTGAAAGTGCGTCTTCCAGCGCAAGCACGCTCGTAATGTCCATGTGGTTCGTCGGCTCGTCTAAGACAAGCAGAGAAAGAGGGTTCAAAACCGCCATAGAAATCATCAGCTTGCGCAATTCGCCGGGGCTTACTGAAGCTGCACCGCCTTGCAAGCTTTCTGGCTCGCTGCCAAGACGGAACAGCGTTGAAAGAACTTCGCCCTTTTCTTCTTTATTAAGCGATTTGTATTTTGCAAGCACTTCGGCTTTTTCTTTGTCAGAAATTTCTTGCGGCAGATACATTAGCTCGATTTTACTGGCTTTTTGAGCTGAATTCGCGCCGGATTCTCTGATTTTGGAAATCACATGATTTATGAAAAGCGTCTTTCCTGCGCCGTTCTGGCCTGTTATGGCGATTTTCGAGGCAGGCTTTATCTCGATATGCGGCACATGAAGCGTGTAAGTGCTGCCGCTTGTGCCCGCGCCGCCAGCTTCATCAGCACCGCCGGCAATAATATCAGTTTCTTCTATAACAAAAGTCTTTGCAAAGTCGGTGCTGCTTACAGAAAAGCCCTCTTTACGCTTCAAAGCTTTTTTCATCGCGTCGCGGCTCTGCAAAGTGCGCTCCATCTGGCTTTCAACATGCGCTTTCAGGTCGGCGGTGGTGCGGTCTGCGCCCGAAACGCGGAGCTTGTCAATTTTCAGTTTTGCATCGTGGTCTTTCGCGTCAACGTTTTTCTTTGAGAGGCTGCCTTTCTTGCGGTCAATCTCTTCAGAGAGCTTCTGGCTGCGCTGTTTTTCAGCCGAAGCCTTACTGTTGAGCTTGCCCCATTCGGTGCGCGAGCGATCCGCGTTTTTCTGCCTAAGCTCAAGCGCCTGCGTCAGCCCGCCTTGATATGTCTCTGCCGCAATGCAGTTCCTTCCGCCAGCAAAAGCTTTTGATTCATTAAAAAGATAGACAGTCTTTGTGCAGAGCGCGTCCGCAAAATAGCGGTCGTGGCTTACGATAATGCCCATGCCGTCAAAAGCTTGAAGTGCGTCTAAAATCAGCTGAACCGTCGCTTTGTCGAGGTGGTTCGTCGGCTCGTCGAGCAAGAGCAGTGCCGGTTTTTCAGCAAGAGCGCACGCAATCTGAATGCGCTTCTTTTCGCCACCCGACAAAGTTTCGTAGCGTTCAAGCATTTCTTCTGTTACATGCAGCAGCGAAAAGAATTTGCGCACGTCGTTTTCGCTGCTCCAAAACGACGTGTACAAATTCTCAGGCATTTCCTGTGTTTCCTGCGGACAATAAAAGATTGCGCCGTCAAAAATGATTTTGCCACTGTCCGGCGCGATATTTCCTGCAATAAGATTAAGCAAAGTTGATTTGCCGCAGCCGTTGCTTCCGGCTATAACTGTCCAGTTTTCCTGAAACTTAAGCGAAAAATTTTCAAAAAGCTGAATTTGTGAATTCGGGTAAGAAAATGAAAGGTTCGATATTTGCAATAATGGCATGATGACTCCTAATTTTAACAAAGCGTGTGTCTTAAAATTGGTTCATCTACATTCAGAATTGCCCCCGTCTGCATTGTTTATCGATGATTCATTCTAGCACGGTTTCGGCATAAAAAAAATAAAGCGCTGCTTTAAAATGCGCATTAAACTTGTGCTTTATTCCCATGCTCATATCAAAATCACTATAATAAGAGCGGAAGGTGCGGAATGGGCGGAAAGAATCAGCTAGACATGACGGAAGGTTCGATTTTAGGCGGCCTTCTCAAATTTTCAATTCCGGTGATTTGTTCAAATTGGCTTCAGCTTTTGTTTAATGCTGCTGACATTGCTGTCGTCGGCCGCTTTGCAGGCGAAACTTCGCTTGCGGCAGTCGGCTCAAGTACCTCGCTCATAAATTTGCTCATCAATTTGTTCATTGGGCTTTCAATCGGCGCAAACGTAATCGCCGCAAAGCATTTCGGTGCAAAGAATTACGAGAGGATTCAAAAGACTGTTCACACATCAATTGTGCTTGCCGTTATAAGCGGCTTGTGCATAACTTTTGCCGGGCTGCTGCTTTCAAAGCAGATTCTTGTCTTGATGCATTCTGTTGAAGAAGTGCTGCCGCTTGCCGCGCTTTATCTGAAAATCTACTTTTCAGGCATTACCGCCACGATGATTTACAACTTTGGCAGCGCGTTGCTGCGCGCAAAAGGCGACACGCAAAGGCCGCTGTACATTCTGCTTAGCGCGGGCATCTTGAATTTGCTGCTCAACCTGCTGTTTGTAATTGTCTTTAAGATGAACGTCGCCGGTGTTGCGTGGGCAACCGTAATTTCGCAGAGTTATTCTGCAATTTTTGTGATTGTGCTTCTGATGCGCGAATCTGACGCGTTCCACCTGAATTTGAAAAAGCTCTCGCTTGACCGCAGCAGCCTTATCGAAATCATCAAGATTGGCGTACCCGCCGGTCTGCAGGGCGTAATGTTTTCAGTTTCTAACGTGCAGATTCAGTCTTCAATCAACATGTTCGGCACCGCGCTCATAGCCGGAAACGCGGCCGCATGCAGCATCGAAGATTTTCTCTATCAGCTTATGAACGGCTTTACGGCCGGCACTCTCACTTTTTGTTCGCAGAACATCGGCGCGGGCAAAATCAGCCGCATAAAAAAAGAAGTCTTCATCTCGACAATCTGCACCGCATTTTCGGGCTTGGCGGTCGGCAGCTTGTTCTTCGTTTTTGGCCGTCAATTGCTTAGCATTTATTCGTCTAATGCAGAAGTTATCGAAGCCGGCCTTAGCAGAATGTCCGTAACTTATCTTACAATCTTTGTTTGCGGAATAATGCACGCGCTCGGCAATTCAATCCGCGGAATCGGGCATTCGCTGATGCCGGTTGTGGCTGTAACGCTCGGCTGCTGCGTCTTCCGCGTTTTCTGGATTGCGGTGATTTTTCAGATTCCGCAGTTTCATACGCCGTTCACGATTTTTGTAAGCTACCCGATTAGCTGGCTCATCACGAGCATCGCAAATTTGGTGTTTTTCATTTATTATAGTAAACAGCTCAACAAGCAACAGGAGAAAGCATAATGAAAGAACCGTGTTACCCTGATTATGAAAACAGCATCTTGAATTTTTCGTGTTCAATCTTGAAGCATTACGGCGTAAAACCGAAGCATGCAACGCTCAAGGCGGCAGACGCTCTGCTTGAAACTGAACCGAAGCATGTCGCCGTGCTGCTTCTTGACGGTCTCGGCGTGAACATCTTGCAGAAGCATTTGCCGGAAAAAGCTTTTTTGAGGCAGCATCTTGTTTGCGGCTATTCTTCGGTTTTTCCGCCGACTACAACCGCAAGCACAACGACAATGCTTTCTGGGCTTTCGCCAATAGAGCACGGCTGGCTCGGCTGGGACGTTTACTTTGAGCAGGAAGATAAGACTGTGACTTGCTTCAAAAACTGGCTTATGGGCACGGAAACACCGGCTGCATCATATAATGTTGTACGTAAGTATTTTCCGTATAAAGATATATCTTCTCTTATAAATGAAACTGGCAATGCTGATGCGGAGCTCGTGTTTCCTTTTGGGCCGAAACCTTTCGGCAAGCTTGACACCTGGTTTGCTGAAATAAAGCGGCGTTGTTCGCTTGACGGCAAGACGTTCACTTATGCTTATTGGGAACACCCTGACGGCTATATGCACAAAAACGGAACTGAAAGCAAGGAAGCCCACGATTGTGTAGTTGAACTGAACAGGCGTATCGAAGAGATGTGTAAGTCTTTGAAAGACACGCTCGTTTTTGTTACGGCTGACCACGGCCACAATGACATTGTGCGTGACTATTTTTCAGAGAATTACCCGGAATTTGCCAAAATGCTTGTCCGTGCGCCGTCTATAGAGCCACGCGCAATCAGCTTTTATGTCAAAGACGAATATAAGCCTGTGTTTGCAGACGAATTCAACCGACTTTTCGGTGATGACTACAAGCTTTTTACAAAACAGCAAGTCTTTGAAAAGCAGCTTTTCGGCACAGGCGAGCCGCACAAGAACTTGACCGGCATCGGCGATTTTGTGGCCGCCGCGCTTGGCAGCCGCATAATGTTCTGGAACAAAAACGCAAAGCCGTTCAAGAGCCACCACGCAGGCATGAGCCGCGAAGAGATGATAATTCCGCTTATTGCGTATAAATGCTGAAAAAGGAGAACCTTGAATGAAGAAAATCGGTTTGATTGGCGGCACCGGCCCTGAATCAACTTTAGTCTATTACAAAGAAATCAACACAATCTGCAACAAAAAGTGCGGCGGCGCTGCTTTTCCCGAAATGTCGGTTGAAAGCCTGAATCTGTTCAAGGCGCTTGAGCTTGTGCAGAACAACAAGCTTGATGAGCTTGCTGATTATATCGCCGGAAAAATCGATAATCTTGTGCGCGGCGGTGCAGAAATTGTTGCGCTGACCGCCGCAACGATGCACATTGTCTACGATAAGCTCAAGCCGAAAGTTTCTGTGCCTTTTATCAGCATTCCAGAAACTGTTGCGGAAGAAGCTGCCGCGCGCGGGTACAAGAAAATCGGGCTGCTCGGCACAATTTTTACGATGGAGCAAGATTATCTTAAGAAGCCTGTCGAAATGCGCGGCATTCAGGTCGTAGTTCCTTCAGCTGAAGACAGAAAAACCGTGAACAGCATTATCGGCGGCGAGCTTGAGTTTGGCGTTGTAAAGCCTGAATCTGTCGAAAAGCTTGCCGGCATTATAAACCGCATGAAGGCAGAAGCCGGAATAGAAGCCGTGATTCTTGGCTGCACAGAGCTGCCGCTCGCGCTGAACGAGAAAAACTGCCCTGTTCCGCCGCTCGACATAATGCAGCTTCACATCGAAAAGCTCTGCAACCTAATTTCAGAAGAACCGCAATATACCGCAATGCAAGGAAAGAAAATGCTTAGACTTAGACCATACAAAAGCGCAGACGCAAAGACAATCCTTTCTTGGGTTAAAGACGAAAAATCGTTTCATCAATGGTGCGCCGACCGGCTTGGCAATTACCCGCCTTTGGCAGAAACGCTCAACGCGCATTACGAAGATGGCGCAATGCTGCCGTTTACCGCTTATGACGAAAGCGGACTTGTGGGGCATTTCTTTTTGCGCTTTATGAACGAAGAAAAAACTTCAATCCGCATCGGCTTTGTAATCGTAGATTCTGCAAAACGCGGCAAAGGCTACGGCAAGCAGATGATTCAGCTTGCACTAAAATATGCTTTTGAATTTTTGCAGGCTGAAAACGTGAGCCTCGGCGTTTTTGAAAACAACCCGGCCGCATACCGCTGCTATAAAGCCGCCGGTTTCAAAGACTTGCAAACAACGCATGTCTGCCACTTGCTCGGCGAAGACTGGAATTGCCTTGAGCTAGACTGCAACCGTACAGACTGGCAAAGTTAGGGCGGAGCTCATAATATTAGATTAAACAATTATAAGCAAAACAAAAAGGTAGTTCTAATGAAAAAGATAAACATTGACGGTTTGTATTTGTGTATAACGCTGATAATTGCAGCCATAAGTTCTGTATTACTTTATCTTTTTCTAAAAGACATGAAAATTTTGCTCTCAGTTACGTTTTTCATTTTTTTTGCAGGTGCGTCAGTCTGTATCTTTCAGTTTCAGAAAAATACAATGAAATTATTGATGAACCTTTTGTTTTCAATTGTTCCGGCTATAAGTAGTGTCTTTTTTGTTAAAGCATATTCAGTTTCGACTGTTATACTTGTTGCTTTTTCTTTAGCTTTGTTTTCTTTTATTGCAGTTCAATCTTTTTATCAAATAATAAACGATTTAAAAGAAAAAGGATTCAAAATTGAAAAAATATCTTTAGGAAATCCTCAAAAAAAACTATCACGCAGTGAAATCTTAAAAATAGCTAAAGAAAATCTGATAGTAATGTTAATAATTTTTGCTTTGCAGATAATAGCTTCAGCTGTTTTGGGCTTTTTGTATGCCGAATTCAGATGGCATCAGTATGTGGGTGAATTTATTTCATCGTGGTCGCTTGATGTTTCTTTTTTTGCATATTTTTTGTGTTGTTGTTTTGTAGAATTGCCGCTTGGTATGCTTTCAGTTCTTATTGTAACCTTTAGAGCATTAGTTAAAAAACTTTGTGATGGTTGTATAATTTTTTTGTGTATTTGCTTTGGATTTGTTTGCTTAGTTTTTTTCACTTTTCGTTTAACAGAAAGTCCATGTGCATGGAATCCACTAATAGATACATATCATTCAAGTACTTTCAATATTAATAATGTGCCAAAAGTGAAAGAAGGTATGACAAGAGAAGAAGTAGATGCTTTGATTGGTGAACCTATAGAGCAAAATGGAAATTATAACAGATATACACGCGATGGAGCTTGTCTTTCAGGTGACTTTGCATGGTATAAAATTATAATAAAATTTGAGAACGATATTGTTGTGAGCATTGAGTCTGATGTTATTTGTGATTAAACCAAATAAAGAAGCAAACTGCCCATGAAAACTAATAAAGCAGGGCGGAGCTGTTAGAGGTTTGTTTGAAACTCGGACATTGAGTGAAGTCGAAATGTCCAATTTGCATTTTTTTGGCAGAGATATGTTGATTTCGGCTACGCTCAATCACCGGGATTCTAGCTTTGTTTACCGGCGGTGCTTGCCGCGTTCGATAAAATCCATGTGTGCAAGGTCTTTGCGCGAGAGCCGCTTTTCGCCTAAATCTACGCCTTTAATGCTGTTTCTGCTTCTTGCGGCTTTCTTCTGCTTTGTGCCTGCGGCAGTTTCATGCTTTTTAGGCTGAAAATCGCCTTTCTTTACGAAATCTCGCCATGTTTTTGGTTCGGGCACTTCAAATTTAAGATGCTCACTTGTAAAAGGATGGTCGAATTCGAGCGTGCGCGCATGAAGGCAAAGCCTATGAAAATGGTCAGTCTTTGCGCGGTGTTCTTTATCGCCCTCAAGCGGAAAGCCATGAAAAGCGAGGTGCGCGCGGATCTGGTTCTTTTTGCCTGTGTCCAGCGAAAGTTCAAAAAGAACATGGGTTTCGCCTTTTTCGAGCATCTTGTAATGTGTGCGCGCGGCTTCTGTCTTAAAAGTTTTTCCGTCTTTGTCTGTGTCGTTCTCTTTAGGCACAAAGCCTACGTTATGCGCATTCTGCGCAAGTTTATCTGAAATAATGCCTTCGTCTGCCAAGTCTGTCTGGCGCGGCTTTTCTGCAACCGCAATATAAAGCCGTTCAGTCACCATTTTGTGCCAAGTTTCCATTATCTTAGATTGCGCCTGCTCGGTCAGCGCGAACATCATCACGCCGCTTGTGTCGCGGTCAAGGCGGTGCACTGCAAAAGGTCTGTGCCGTGTGTTTGCCGCGCCGTGCTTGCGCAAAAGCTCTTCAAGCACAGACTGCGCCGTCTTAGTTTTGCTGCCGGGGTAGGGCACAGACAAAAGCCCTGCCGGCTTGTCTATCACCGCTATGTACTGGTCTTGATACAATATTTCGATTCTTTCCGGGTTATGGCTTTTATGTTCAGCTTTGTGCTGACGCTGAACTGCCTGCTTTTCGTTTTGCATAAGATGATTTTATCATTTTAAGCTGATTTATGAAACAGCTTCAGCTTGCAAGGCTCGAATGAGAGACGCGTTTGCGCTATAATAGCCTCATGGACGATAAAGAGTATTATTCAATTAAGCGCATTTCTTCGATTTCGGTTGAGCAGCTTCAGCGCAACCTGAAAAAGAAAAGGCTTGACAATACAAAATACCGCGAGAATCAGTTGCGGCAAGGTCACGACGATGCCGAAATGCTGCTCGAAAAGCAGCAAGACTTTGATTCGTGAAGCAATGCCGCAAATTAGCCGCAATTCCTTCCACTATAATGAAAAGCGGAAAGCCGCATTTTCATCGCCGTAGTTTTCGTTTGAAATCCAGAAAACTGACTTGTCTGTCAAGTTGTAGATTATGCTGTGGTTTGTAATCCATGTTTTCTGGTTTATCTCTTTGCCCTGGTCTTTGTTCCGTTTGCGCTGCCCAACAGCCTGAAGCAGCTTCATTCCGTCAGTTTCGTCAGCTACAATGCCGTTGCTTGCATCAAGCGCACTGTAAAGCATGTTATAGCGCACCAAACCGTTGATTTCTTCTTCCGTTGATAATTCGTAGTATTCCGGCTGAAGAATGAAATTTGTTACGCACTGAAAATCTGACTTCGCTTCAATCTCGCCGATATGGCTGTCTTTGTCGTTATAAGTTACTACAAGTTCGCGGAGCGTGCCGTCGTTATCGGTCTTGTCTCTCGCATTCAAAGGCGGAATCCATTCAATCACGGCGCTTCTGCCAGTTTTGTCGGCAATCATATAATGAAAGGAACATTCGGCAGAATCATGCAAATCATATTGCTTTACAAGCTCAATGGCTTCGTCAATGTCGTCGGCATAATCAAGAATCAGGCGGAGCATTGTCGTTGATGTGATGTCGGGCTTTTCCGTCTGCTGATTCGTTTCAACAGTTTTCGGTCCGCCTTGATAAGACATGTAGATTGCGCAGCTCAAGCCTGCATCGTTCATGCCGTCAAGTGGCGCATAAGGCGCGGCAATGCATAAGATTTTGTCGTCTATTGATTTGACGCATCTGTCTGGTGCAATGCCCAGATATTGCAGGTCAACGCTTGAAACAGTTGCATGCCGGTTTTTTGATTTTTTCGTGAAAACAATGCAGGTATTTGTCTGCGTCATGTCGTAGTTTCTGCCGAAAAGCTGGTCGCCGTCGGGCGTTTTCGCCGTAAAAGATGAGCACCCGACTTTTGATGTCTTATAGCCCATGCTGGCAAGCCCTTTTGTTATATGGTCGGAAATGAATTTGAGCAAATCTGCATCATTTGAAGCGCCGCCCTGCTTGATAAAATCGTCGAAATAATAGCCGCCGCTGACGTGCATTTCGTATACAGCGCCGTCAAGATGGGCATCATTCCGCGGGCGCAATTCTTTGATTGAAAGCACCGTGCTGATTTCGTTGTGCCAGAGCAATAAAATGCCTGATAATACCAAAATGAAGGCAGACAATAATATAATTGCAGAAATTTTAACAACTTTTTTGATTTTCATTTTTTCCCACTTTATTTTTTGTTTCATAGAATATACATTCATATTTGAAAAACGTAAAGCGAATATAAAATGCTTTTCGCTTCAAAAAATTCTGCATTTTAAGATTATGTTGTAAGAGAACGGTTTTTCGCTTATTATGAATTTGCAAAGAGGGCAAAATGAAAATCATATCATGGAACGTAAACGGAATTCGTGCTGTTGAAAAGAAGGGCTTTATCGAGTGGTTGCTTGGTTCTGGCGCAGATGTAGTCTGCATTCAAGAAACAAAGGCAAATCCGGGTCAATTGTCGCCAGAACTGCTTGCACCGGGCGGCGTGTACAAAAGCTGGTTTTCAAGCGCAAAAAAAGCAGGTTATTCGGGTACGGCAATCTTTGCAAGAACAGAACCAGACAGCGTTGAAACGATGGGCGATGCGCGCTTTGACGATGAAGGGCGCGTAACAATCGCAAAATTCGGAAAACTGGCTGTAATTTCGGCATATTTTCCGAACAGCCAGGACGCAGGCGCGCGCCTTGATTACAAGCTTGCGTTTTGCGATGCAATGCTCAAAAAATGCGATGAGCTTGTGGCTGCCGGCTTCAACATCGTGCTTTGCGGCGACTACAATATTGCGCACAAGCCGATTGACCTTGCGAATCCAAAAGCAAACGAAGGTAACGCCGGTTATCTGCCCGAAGAGCGCGCCTGGATGGACAAATTCACGGCCGCTGGTTATGTAGACACTTTCAGGCATTTCTGCCAAGAACCAAAGATGTACACATGGTGGAGCTACCGCTTCCACGCGCGGGAAAAGAACATCGGATGGCGCATCGACTATCAGTGCGTAAACCCGGACTTTATAAACAGCGTAAAGTCTTCGGTAATTATGAGCGATGTTCTCGGCTCAGACCACTGCCCGATTGCCGTAGAAGTGGAGTAACTGCGGCTAGGTTTTGTTGTCATTGCCGTGCTGCCGCTACTTTTCTTGATGGTAGTGTTCCGCTATTTTTGCTTCTACAAAATCATATATTTTCTTTGCTGATGCAAGCGCAGATTTTGCTTCAGATTCCAGAATTTCAATATTATTTGGATAGCGTGTTTGTACAGAATATGGCGTAAGCTTTGCACAATCTGAAATCAATGTGGAAAATTCGGAGTTCAATGCAGTGCAAGACTGGCATAGCACTATAAGATTATGCGTCTTTTGAATTTCTGAGCCTTTGAATGAGCAAAAAGCTTTCAATGCTTTTTCCGCGCATTGCTGGCTGTGATAACATGCAATTTCAATTTGAGGCGGCTGCACCTTTTCCATAAGCACTGTTGCGCTTACATAATCGTCTTTTGCTTTTTGAAGCCATTGGTTTACTATTTCAGATACCATAGAGCAGCACCCCTTCTTTTTGTATAGTTTGCTCTATTGTCGATGGCATCTGTTTCCGTTCTTCAAAATCTTTTTCGTATGAAGCAAGAATATCTACAGGCACAGGCATAGGAGATAAGGCAAGCGAGCAATAAATTTTCTGCATTGCTTCGATTGGGCGTATTGAGCCGTCAGGAATCACTACAAAAAAATCGTAATCGCTTTGTGATGTCTGCGTTCCTCGTGCATAAGAGCCGAAAAGGTAAATCTTAGAAACATCTACTGCATTGAGTATTTCATTCTTTATGTTATCTACTGCAACAGGAATCATGACTGTACCTCCGCTTTTATTTTAGCACATTCTGTGCTTGTTGTGTGTGTTTCTTGGAACAGAACAAAGCTTTTTCTCTTATTTGTCAAATGAAAAACACGCTTTGCGCTACAGCTCTTTTATGAGATGAAACTTTTTATTGCCGGCTGGAATGTTTTCAAGCTCGCTTATGATTTTGTAGCCGTGCTTTTTATAGAATTCTGGGGCTTGCCAAGACATTGTGTCTATGTGAACGCTGTGGCAGCCGCGCTTTTTGGCTTCTTCTTCGGCGGCTTTCAGCAGCTTTGAGCCGATGCCCTGCTTTCTGCACTTTTCTGCCACCCAGAGAATATCGATGTGCAGCCAGCCCCAATATGTGCCGCCGAGAATCCCGGCGATTATGCTGTTGTTTTCATCGTATTCAACGATGTTCAAAAGCTCGTGATTGTCTGCGCCGACTTTTTCTTCGTTAAACTTGGCAAGCGCGTTATTCACAAATGCAATTTCTTCTTCGGTCGGGTTATAGTTCATTTTTGCTTTTTCGTGGCTTTCACGTAATGCGCTTTGATAAAAGCTTCTACTGCCTGTTCTTCTTCTTTTGACGAAAAGCAGTGGCGCGGCAAAAGCAGGGCTTTTTGCTTTGAAACAAATATCGCGATAATCTTTTTGCCGAATATAGCGCGGCTGAAATCTTCGACCGTATAATTAAAGTCGCCGCGCTGCATAGAATGATGTATTCCGTCTTCTTTCAGCAGAAGCGTCTGCTCTTCCTGCAATATTTTGTCAGATTTGTATGAACGTTTGTATATCAGCGGCAAGCATATCAAATAGACAATCAATATGAATGCAATGGGCAGTATATCACTAAAAATTTTCGAAAACTGCATTTTCAAGAAAATGTCTAAAATCAGAACAAAAAGCAGCAGACAGCTTAAAATTATAATAGCAGCTTTTATGATTTTGCTGTTCATAAGATATTCTTTTTGAAATGCGAAATAATCCTTTTCTGTTATGTTGATTTTAACTTCATGTTCCATAATTTCCACCTTTAAATTCATGCAATTAAATTCAGATGTCAAAAATAGTTATTGATTTAGTTCTAATAAAACTTTTCCTTCTTCTTCCACAGCGGCAATTACATCTTTTATATTTCCTGGTTTAGGATTTTCCGGACTTAATTCTATTGCTTTAGTTTTATTTTCATCAAGAAATTTAATGCCTTCTTCTATCTTGCCCATTGCATAATAATTTTCAGCAATATTTATATATAAAATTGGGTTAGTATTTCCTTCTATTTTGGCAAAATTGCGTTTTAGTTTTTCTTCAGGCAAAGACTTTTGTTTGTTAATATCTTCAAAATAAATAAGAGTTCCATTTTCAATGTAATAACCCAATGCCCATGTATCTTCCCTATCTTCGTCATAAGATATTATCTTATTCTTTTTTGTGTCGTAATTTGATGTTATTACCAAGATATTGTCATCATTAAAGTATTCAAATTTGATTTCCAAGTTTTGGTTGCCTAAAAATTTTTTTACCCTCATTAAGCATGCATGACCATCTATAATGTTTTGATAAATAGTCTTGCAGACATTTCTTAAACTTTCTTTGTCTATAAGGTTTAACAAATTTCTGTTAAAACAGACGGCATTGTAAAACATAGATACAAATTCAAAATCTGGGTTTAATTGCGGGCAATCAAAGATTTTTTCTTGGCTTCTAATCAGTTCTACCTGTAATTTTTTTGGTTTGGAAAAAGCTGATGAACACAACATTAAAAAAATAACAATAATTAATCACTTTCTTTTCATGATTTTCTCCTATACTTTTTCGTTTGTTACATTGTATCAATAGAAAGTGTTTCTTGCAATCAGTGTATCTTCTTATGACCATAAAAAAAGCTCCGCAGTGTTTGCGGAGCTTCAGTTCAAGCGCTTAAGCTTAAATTATTTAGAAAGTCTGCCGCGGCCTTGCGGCCGCTTCCCTAGTTTGCCGTTCGGCAAACTAGCATGACTTATG